>Ga0302250_1000204_pt1 | contig 73405 bp, 69 predicted proteins | sample AAG_RA_Asp_MG_FD_193536 | JGI IMG/M metagenome (GOLD analysis project Ga0302250, IMG submission 193536) | Enriched activated sludge microbial communities from anaerobic digester in WTTP, New Holstein, Wisconsin, United States - AAG_RA_Asp | ecosystem: Engineered > Bioreactor > Anaerobic >... | reverse complement strand
GTCGTGGGTTCCCAGTACTGGAACATGGTGCACGGCAACAAGCCCGAAGAAGTGCTTCGCGATCTGGAGGGCACCCAGACCATGAGGACTCTGGGGCTCAACATGGCCTGGGTTTTGAAGTCCCTCGCAGCCGGCGGGAAGGCGGGAATCGAAAAGCCCCTCCTCGAAGCCCAGATCAAGACGAATTTTATCCAATAAAATTCTGTTCACTGTCACCGCCTTCGTTGTTCGGAATCGGCGAAAGGTGGCGACCATATCCTTCGGAGGTGGAAGTAAGGCCTGAAATAGGGCCGGATTCGTTTGAAGATAGAATCAGCCCTCTGCCAGGCCTGTAATCGCAACGCGACTTCAAAGATATATGATATTTCCACGACAAAACGCTTGCACCATTCATCAAGACGTGATATTTTCGCCGAAACCGATGGAGGAGCGATCCCCAGGAGTACCGCGGAGGAGGGCTGGGACCCGACGATACCGTGGGGAAGGGGAGGATCGCCGAAGGAACGAGGGTATTCCCAGACCCTCGCTCTTGGGCGACCGGGCTAATACCCGGCGACTGTCGCGAAGGCTCACAGCCTCGCGGAGAGCCTAAGGTACGCGACTTCTGCGGCATCCCCGGAATACAAACAGTATTCCCGTCTTCCCGAGACGTCTTTAAGGGATCCAGCTCGAAGCTTCCAACCTTGGTCTCCGTCGCACAAGGAGACGGACGTGACAACAGGCAGAGGAAAAATCCCGGTGGCCATTTTAGGCGCCACCGGCGTCGTGGGACAGCGCTTTCTCAAGCGACTGGCGGATCATCCTTTTTTCGAAATAGCCTATTTGGCCGCCAGCGACCGCTCGGCGGGGAAAAAGTACAAGGACGCCTGTCTTTGGCACCTGGGAGGCGAGCCCTTCGCCGGCTACGGCGATATGGTGGTAAGCGCTTGCTCTCCCGATTCGGCGCCGGCGCCCCTGGCGTTCTCCGCCCTGGACGCGGATGTGGCCGTATCGATCGAGGCCGCCTACGCCAAAAGCGGCGCTTTTGTTTTCTCCAACGCTTCGGCGTATCGCATGGAGGAGGATGTTCCTCTTCTCATCCCCGAGATCAATTCCGACCATCTCGGAATCCTGGAACGTCAACAGGCGAGGCGGGGATGGAAAGGCGCCATCGTCGCCAATCCCAACTGTACCACCGTCATGCTCGTCAGCCCCCTGGCGCCCCTGGACAGGATCTTCGGCATCGAGGCTGTCATGGCCACCAGCATGCAGGCTATATCCGGCGCCGGGTACCCGGGGGTCAGCGCGATGGATATCCAGGGCAATGTGATTCCGTACATCAAAAAAGAAGAACCCAAGGTCGAATCGGAGCCTCTGAAGATCCTTGGCAGGCTTTTGGGAACAGGGGTATCCGCTTCCTTTGCCTCTTCACATTTTCCCGTCTCGGCTACCTGCACCAGGGTACCGGTCATAGAGGGGCATACCATTGCCGTATCCGTCAAGCTGAAGGGCAACCCCTCGGTGGAGGATGTGGTGGCCGCCATGAAGTCCTTCGAGCCGGACACCGCTGGTCTCGGTCTGCCCTCCGCGCCGGAGCGTTTCCTGGCCGTGTCGGATCAAGCCGACAGACCCCAGCCTCGAAAGGATGTGGAGATCGACGGCGGGATGAGAATAACCGTGGGGAGGGTGAGACCCTGCCCCATTCTGGGCATCAAGTTCATCGCCCTGGGGCACAATACCGAAAGAGGGGCGGCCGGCGCCTCGGTGCTTAACGCCGAACTGGCCTATGTCAAGGGAGCGCTCGCGCTGGCGCAGGAAGAATACGAGCGGCGCACAGCTTGAGGAACGGCTAAAGGACCGCGCAGCTTCGTCGTATGAGCGGCGCTCGGCGCGAGATTGCAGCCTGAAGGTTAAGCCCGACTATTCAAGCGCTGATTTACAGCCTTTCCCAATGGCCCGAACGGGAGCTCGCCATCATTGCCTCGACCACCTCGACGCTGTGGTGCCCGTCGGCGAAGTCGGCGTAGAGTCTTTCCCGGCCCGGGGATGCGCGCTCCGAGAGGGCGCTGTAAAAACTTTCAATCATGGCTTTCTGGGCCTGGAGCCTGTTTTGGACGGGATCGGAATATTCCAGGATCGTATCGGGCTCCTGCCTTTTCCGGATGACGAGAAGCCCGGGGCTTTCGTAGCTCCACTGGGCCGAAGCCTTGCTGCCGTCAGCCTGGATCGAAGGGCCTGTCCTGCCTCCCGCGCTCACCTGGGATACGGTGCAGCAGCCCCGGATGCCGCCGGCAAAGCGCAGCAGGGCGCTTCCGTAGTCCTCGGTATCGACATCCACGAGACTTGAGGCGCTATCACAGGGTCCGGCGCCCGCGAATTGCCCGGCGCCGGAAGTATCCGCCCGCCCGGCCGCCCTACCGCCCGGCCTCCGGCGCCGGGGCAGGAAAGTAGCCAAATCGGCGCAAACTTCGACTATCTTTCCCCCGTGAGGAAACAGGCCAAATCGCACCAGTGGGAGCCTATGTCGGCCATGGCCCGGGAAGCTCCGCCGACGGAACTCTCCACCCTCCAGTCGTAATCGCTGTCGTAGAGCAGCCAATCCTGAAGGTATTCCCCGTGCACCGTGTAAATATCCCCAAGCGCCCCGCGACTGATGATATCGCGCAACGCTTTAATCGCCGCATAGTGCCTGTAGACGAAATTTACCGCCGTCTTGACGTTGCGCGAAATCGCCAGCGCCAGCAATTCTTCCGACTCTTTGGCGCTTATCGTCAGAGGCTTTTCGCAAAGGACAGCTTTCCCCGCGACAATCGCGGCCTTGCATATTTCGAAATGCGAACTATTAGGCGTGCAGACATGAACGACATCCACATCGGGATCGGCGACCAGATCGCGATAATCGCGGTAATGGGTGCTTATCTTTAGCTCGCTCGCCATGGCGGCGGCGCGTTCGGGGTCGCGCATCGCGATCGCCGCCACGTCGGCGAAAGCCATCGATCGGACAGCGGCGATCTGGGCGCGACCGATTTTTCCCACGCCCACAATTCCGGCTCGTATCGTCCTCATGAACGGCGTCACGAAAGAAGCCGCTCGACCTCGGCGAGCTGCTCAGGCCCCAGGGGCAGCACTTCGCTGTTGGCGGCCCCCGTGGAGGAATCTTCCACCAGGATCAGCTTTACTTCCCTGTTTGTCACCGTATTGTGCCACAGGCCCCGGGGAATGTTGTAGACCTTCATCGGCTCCATCCTGGTCGCCTTAAGGGCAAGCCCGCCGGGGCCTTCCTCGGCGGATAAAAGCGTGCAGCCGCCCGACAGGAGGATGAAGAGCTCGTCGGTTTCGTTGTGCCGCTCCAGGCAGTCGATGCCCGCCATATCGTTGGCGGGCTTCCAATTCTTTATTCCCACCATCCATTTTGGGTTTTCGTAAACCCTGGCCAGGCCTTCGCCCTGGTATTCGAATTTCTGGATTTCCATAGTCACTTCCTTATGGCGCGGACGGACTTCATGTTCTCCACCTTAGCCGACCGCCGTAGATTATATCCCGGCCGACGAGAAGCAAAACACTTCGCGCGCATCGCCGGCCCGCCGTCATTCCGCTAGACCTGCCTGCCCAGAAGCCTCAGACAGGCTTCCTCGATATGGGCCGGAGTGAGGCCGTAGGCCTTGAAGAGATCCGCCGGCTTGCCCGACTGTCCGAAGCGGTCCTGGATACCCAGGCGGCAGAAGGCGGCCGAGGACTTGCCCGCCAGGGTCTCGGCCACCGCCGAGCCCAGGCCGCCGATCACCGAATGCTCCTCCACGCTCACCACGGCCCCGCAGCGGTTCGCGGCGGCCAGCACCGCCTCGGAATCGAAGGGCTTTATCGTATGCACGTTGAGCACCCCCGCCTTTATGCCCCGCCCGGCCAGATTCCCGGCCGCGGCCAGGGCTTCCTTGACCATGAGCCCCGTGGCCACGATGCAGATATCCTTCCCCTCCTTAAGCAGATTCGCCTTGCCGGGGATAAAGGGGCTGTCGGGTCCGGTGAAGGTTTCCACCACAGGCCGGGCCACCCTGATGTAGACCGGGCCGTCTATCTCGGCGGCGGCGAAGACAGCCTTGCGGGTTTCGGCGGAGTCGCAGGGCACGAAAATGGTCATGTTGGGCACCACCCGCATCAGGGCAATGTCCTCCACGCTCTGATGGCTGCCCCCGTCCTCTCCCACCGAAAGGCCGGAGTGGGAAAGGCCGAATTTCACGTTGGCGCCCACGTAGGCTATGGAATTGCGGATCTGCTCGTAGGCCCGCCCGGTTCCGAAGAGGGCGAAGGTGGAGGCGAAGGGGATGAGCCCCGAATGGGCCATGCCGGCGGCCGCGCCCATCATGTTGGCCTCGGCCAGGCCGAAGTTGAAAAAACGCTCCGGGTATTTGGCCTGGAAGAGACTGGTCATGGTGGCGTGGGCCAGGTCGGCGTCCAGCACCACTACCTTGTCGTTGACCGCGCCCAGTTCGACCAGGGCTTCGCCGTAGGCCACGCGCAGGGATTTTGATTCAGCCATTCTGCTTTCCCCCCAGTTCCTTCATCGCGGCTTCGAATTCCTGGGCGTTCATGGGTTTTCCATGCCAGCCGGAGTTGTCCTCCATGAAAGACACGCCCCTGCCCTTTACCGTGCGGCAGCGTATGAATTTGGGCTTTTCCGAAACGGGCGCCGCCAACGCGGCGGCGATGGCGTCCATGTCGTGGCCGTCCACGTCGAAGCACTGAAAGCCGAAGGCGGCGAACTTGTCCATCACGCTGCCCAGACCCATGACTTCGTCGTTGCGCCCGTCTATCTGCAGGCCGTTATGGTCGAGAACGAAGGTCAGGTTGTCCAGCTTGTAGTGAGCCGCCGACATGGCGGCCTCCCAAATTTGTCCTTCCTGAAGTTCTCCGTCGCCCAAGACCGCGAATACCCTGTAGGAGGACTTCTTGTGCTTGGCGGCCACCGCCATGCCCACCGCGATGGACGCGCCCTGGCCGAGGGAGCCGGTGTTGGCGTCCACGCCAGGGGTTTTGGCCATGTCGGGATGCCCCTGAAGATGGCTTCCCAGCTGGCGCAGGTTCCAGAGGTCTTCCCTGGGATAAAAACCCTTGTTCGCCAGGATGGCGTAGAGGGCGGGGCAGCCATGGCCCTTGGAGAGGACCAGCCTGTCCCTGTCCTCCCACCCGGGGTTGGAGGGATCCGTCCTCATGGTCTTGTAGTACAGGGCCATGAGAATCTCAAGCACCGAGAGAGAACCTCCCGGATGCCCCGACTGGCAACGGTAGAGCATCTGAAGGATGTCCCTGCGCAGCTGAACGGCCAGGCCGTCCAGAGTCGTGTCGCTCATTCTCGAAACTCCTTTATTGAACACGCAAACCGGTTTTCCGCGCTCCCCCGGCTTCGGCATCGGGCCCGGCCCGCGACCAGGCCCATGAATCCATGGCGGGGATAGTCGGATCGCCGGCTTTCAGCCTTTTACCGCTCCTGCGGTAAGGCCCGATATGAGACGTTTTTGGGCGAAAAAGAACATGACGCATACGGGAATTATGGTGATTATTCCCCCCGCCGTGAGCATGCCCCATTCGACGCCTAATTGGCCGATGAGGTTTTTGAGGGCGACGGGGATTGTTCTGTTCGCTTCGTTGGTGAACATGACCGCGAAGGTATACTCGTTCCAGGAATTCATGAAAATATATGCCCCGGTGGCCACGATGCCGGGCATCAGTATGGGCAGTATGATCTTCAGAAAGGCCTGGGCCCTGTTGGCCCCATCCACCATGGCCGCTTCCTCCAGGGAAAGAGGGAGGTCGTCCAAAAACCCGCTCAAGAGCCAGATGGAAAAGGGAATAGTGAAGGTGGTATAGGAGAGCACCAGGGACGAGGGCGTGTAAAGAATGCCTATCTTCCTCATGATCGCGTAGAGGGGAATGAGGAGGAGGACCGTGGGGAACATGTTGTTCGTGAGGAACATGGACATGAGGAATTTTCGGCCCTTGAAGCGGTAGCGGGAAAAGCTGTAGGCGGCCAAAACGGACACGGTCACCGAAATGAGGGTGGTGAGGGCCGCCACCAGGAGGCTGTTGCCCATGGGCCTGAGGAAGTTGTATTCGCTGAAAAGCCTTCGGTAGGACTCGAAACTGGGCGCCTTGGGCCAGTAGGTGACGGTTCGGCCATAGAGTTCGGCGCTGGTTTTGATGGAGGTGACGAAGGTCCAGTAGAAGGGGAAGAGAAGGAATACGATGAGAGCGACCAGGAGCAGATAGGAAAGGAAGCTTTTCAGAAGATCGGGTCCCCGCTTTTTCATGCCTTGCCCTCCTGGTTCCGGAACATCGTCTTGAGATAGCGTACCGCCACAGTGGCGAGCACCAGGGTGAGCATGATCGAGAGGGTGGCCGCGTAGCCCAGATTGAGGGAGTTGCCCTTGTTGAAAATATAGACGCTCAAAGTCTGGGTGGCGTAGGCCGGGCCGCCCTCGGTGAGATTGAAAATGACGTCCACCGAGTTGGCGACCCAGATTATGCGGAGCAGGGTGGTCACATAGATGACGCTTTTCAACGACGGAACGGTGACGAGAAAGAACTTCTGGATACCGTTGGCCCCGTCCACGTCGGCGGCGTTGTAGAGTTCTTCGGGAATACCCTGAAGCCCCGCCAAAAGCATGAGGGCGAAAAAGGGTATGCCCTGCCACACTATGGTGAGAATGACCGCGGGAAAGGCGCTGGCCTCCCGGGCCAGGAAGGGCAGGGACTCCTGTATGAGCCCCAGCCTGAGCAGAAGATCGTTGAGAACTCCGTAGTTGCCGTCGAAAATCCATCGCCACATAAGGCCTATGAGAACCCCGGGAGTCACCCAGGGGATGAGGCTGAGAGACCGGACGACACCCCTGCCGGGGAACTTTTTATTCAAAAGAAGGGCGAGGATAAAGCCGAAGACGAACTGCAGCCCCACGCCGGCCACTACCCAGACTATGGTTTTCCAGAGGGCGCTCCAGAACAGCGGGTCCCTGATCACGTCCACATAATTCTTGAAATCGTTGAATCCTATTCTGCCGGGCCGCCGCAGATCGTAGTTCTGGAAGCTCATGAGAATGGCGTTTATCACCGGGATGAATACCACGGTGAGCACCACGATAAGGGCGGGAGCGACCAGAAGGTAGGGCCATATGGAGCTGTTTCGCTTAATCAACTACATCCTCCGCGGGTGGTCGGAACTTAAGGAAAACCGGCCCCGCTCTATACCCGGGGCCGGCGCTTTTCCTATTGCAGCAAACTGGGGATTAGATTAATCCCAAAGCCCCGCCTGCAGCTTTTTCATAGCCTCGGCGGCGGAGATCTTGCCCAGGAGGGCGGCGGACACGGTGTTGGGCCAAATATTGTTGATCCACTCGGTGGTGGTATCCAGGATGGGCAATATGCCGGCCCAGGGGGCGCCTTCGATGGATACCTTCATGAACCTGTTGCTCTGGAAGAAGGGGAGCTCCTTGACTGTCTTGGAAACCGGAACGTTGCCGGTGACGGTGCACCAGGTTTCCTGTCCCTTGCCGGTGGCCAGGTAGGCCAGCCACTCGAAGGCGGCGTCCTTGTTCTTGGCCGACTTGAGCATGACGTTCTCGGTATCGCCCATGGAGGTCCACTTACCCACTCCACCGGGGAAGGGGAAGGCGTCCACGTCGTCGCCGAAGGTTTCGATCATGCCGGCCGAGGAGCCGATGTGGTGGACGGTCATGGCGGTCTTGCCTGACTTGAAGTTGGCAATTATCTCTTGGAAGCCATCCATCGGGGCGGTGGGAGGAGCGTAGCCGTTCTTGAAGAGATCGACATAATCCTGCATGCCCTGGATGGCCTGGGGGCTGTCCATTTTTTCGAAGTTACCGCCCCTGGCCCAGATGAAGGAGCCCCAGGGCTCCTGCCCGCCCTTGGCGCCCCTCATGCCGAAACCGTAGACATCGGTCTTACCGTCGCCGTTGCTGTCCATGGTGAGCTTCTTGGCCGCCTCGAGGAATTCGGCATAGGTCTTGGGAACGCCGATTCCCGCCTTCTTCATGAGCGAGGGCCTGTAGTAGACGTAAAGAACCTGGGTGTTCCAGGGCATCACGTATACGCTCTTGGTGCCGGAAGCCTGACGCATGGTATCGTAGAGGCTGGCTTCGATAAGACTTTTGTCCTTCCAGGAATTGAGGTGGCTATCCAGGTTGACCAGCAGATTGTTGGCGGTGAACAAGGGGGTCGAGGTGAGCTTGAAGGACGAAGTGTCCGGCCCGCCGCCGCCCATCACCGCTCTGAAGAGGGTTTCGGAGTATGCGCCGCCGTCCCAGGGATACTCCTGGGCGACCACGGTAATTCCCTTGCCGTTGGTCGCGTTGAAATCCGCGGCCATCTGCTGCATCGTAGCGGAGTACTTGGGATTGTCCGCCCAATACCAGTGGGTGACGGTGACCTTGTCCGCGGCAAAGGCCGTGAAGGCGAAGACCATCGCCAATGTCGCCATCATGATTCTTTTCATCGTTCGAACCTCCTTCGAAAATAAAAACCTATGCAAGTCCAGCTGTCTGGACAAAGATACCAGTCCCGGGCGACATGCCGGGCAGCCTCCGCTTCCAGGCCTGTTGCATGTGGAAGCGCATGGCCTTTTCGGCCGCCGCGGGGTCTGACCCCAGGATTCCTTTCACTATCGCATCGTGCTCCGCGAAGGTATGGGAAAATCGGTCAGGATCGCTCTCGGCGAAATCGGCGTTCAGGGATATGATTTGAGGCGTTATGTAGCTCACCAGCGAAACGCACACCGGATTCCCGCTGGCCTTGGCTATGGCCAGGTGAAAGAGATGGTCCTCGTCCAGGCCCCGCTCCCCCCGTTCCGACTTGGCCTTGAATTCCGAATGCCACTTCAGAATTTCGGTCAGCTCCTCGTCCCCCGCTCTTCGGGCCGCCTGTCCCGCGGCGAAGGTTTCCAGGACATCCCTGATTTCAAAGAGGCTGCCCGGGTCGAAGGCTTCGTCCAGGTTGCCTATGGCCGCGATCAGTCCCGTGATCGCCTTGGGCCCCAGGTCGGCGACGATGGTACCCCGCTGGGGCAGGGTCTTGATGAGCCCGTAGTGTTCCAGTTTGGCCAGGGCTTTGCGTACATAGCCCCGGCTTACGCCCAGCACTTGAACCAGCGAACGTTCCGAGGGAAGTTTGGATCCCGCCTTGAGCCTGCCGCAGACCATTTCGTCTCTTAAGTATTTCAGGACAAGCAATTCCGAATCTGTTTTCACGCCCTGGAAATTCGTAACCCAGCCCTCCTCGCCCGCAGACCAACTGGTTAACCAAAAGTGGTTAACCAGCGAGGCTCAGTATTTATCACTATTTCATTTTTGTCAAATTATTTTTTCTTAAAGGGGCAGGACAGCCTTCCCGGCAGAAAGGAAAGGAGGATGAGAAGGGCGGCCGCCAGGGCGGCGACCCAGACCGGCGTCGAGTAGGGCGCGTCGGTTTGAAGCCGCTTTACGACGATGCCGGCGTAGGCCCAGACAACCACCAAGGGAGCCGCGACCTGGCGCTTCCACAAGGAAAAGCCCAAGGCCAGCCCGAACCCGGCGATAATGGCCAATACCGTCCAGAAACGGGGATCCATCCCCAGGCCATCCCAGCCCGTCTTTACCAGCAACGCCGTGGCGTTGGCTATGGTGGCCACCGATATCCAGCCCAGATAGACCCTTACCGGAACGGTCAGAAAAAAGCGCCGCAACGCCTGCCCCCTGTCCTGGCCGCCGGGAGCGGCGGGATAGAGGGCTCCCCCGGAGTCCAGCTTTTTCTGGTTTCTCCGTTCGAGGCCTATGAGGCTTCCCAGAATGACCAGCATGAGCGCCATGGCCAAACCGACCATGCGCCAGTGCCAGGCGAAGATCCATCCTATGTTGGCCGCCGCGTTAGTCAGGAAAAGAAGGGCATCCGGGCCGGTCCATGCCGAAGAGCCGCCCCGTCGAGCCTCCTTCAGCAAGGCGACGACATACCCTGCCAAAAGTAAATAGATCAGGCCCCAGATGGAAAAGGTAAGCCCGGTAGGTACGAAGAGATTGGGAATTTCGTCCGAAAGGACGCCGGTATTGGCCCCATTGAGCGGCAAGGCATTGGCCAAGCCGTTGACCACCACGATACCGACAAAGGCCAAAGCGCTTAAAAGGGCGAGGGGTAGCAGTTTTTTATCCGTCGATGCGATCGTACTCATTTAAAATTCTTCCTCCTACTTTTTATATGCGTTGTTTTTAATATAACGAATCGCGGTCGAGGAAGCAAAACCCGGGATACAGCCCCTTCCCACCCCGGGACTCCTTTCGTGATCCGCCCGATTTTCCCGGGGGGATCTCCCCTTTTCCTTTTTCTTAAACTAAATTATAATGATGAAGATTTTCCAAACCCCTAGACGAGTTTTGAAAAATCTATCGAATAAAGCGGGCATGTTTCATCTGTTTTTATGTCATCGACATGAAAATGGACGCCACCGCCAAGCCAATATAAAAAGTGACGAGGTATTGTTGAAAAAGTTTTTTCTAATCCTGAGCCTTGCCTTGGGGTTACTTGTCTCGGTCTTCGGCGCCGATTCACCGTCATATCCTTCACTCCTCACGGTAGGTGTTTACGACAACCCGCCCAAGCTGTCGGTCTCGCCTTCAGGCAAAGCGAGCGGCTTCCATATCGATCTGCTCGACGCCATCCTCGAGGGTACGGGTATCGAGGTTCGGTATGTCGCGGGGACCTTCGAAGAGAGCCTGCAAAGGCTCGAACGGGGCGAGATCGATCTGCTTCTGGATGTCGCCTATTCCGACGAAAGGGCGCTTCGCTTCGATTTCACCACCGAATCCATACTAACCAACTGGGCTGTAGTCTATGCCGGTCGGTACTCAAAAATAGAAAACTTTACGGATTTGGATGGAGCAAGGGTGGCGGTGCTCAAGGACAGCATACACACCACGGGCAAAGAGGGGATCGTCGCCATGGCGGCGGAGTACGGAATCAGCCTGAATCTGATCTACCTCGATTCCTACGACGAATGTTTCGCCGCCCTGCGGAGCGGAAAAGCCGACGCCGCGGTGGTGAACAGACTTTTCGGACTCATGAGCGAAACCGGCGACGCCCCCCGAAGAACCTCCATACTGTTCAATCCTTCCCAGATCCGCTACGCCTTCGCGAAGGGCGGGGAGCACAACGCCGCCCTCATTGCGCTTTTCGACTCAAGATTGAACAGCCTGAAAGCCAGCCCCGAGAGTGCCTACCGCAGGGCCTTCGATACCTATCTGGGCCCCCAGATTTCCAAGGAAACCAGCGGCCTGCCCTGGCTGGGCATCGCCACCACCTTGGTGATCGCCATCCTTTTCATTCTATTATTCATCGTTTACGCGATCAGGGTGGGAAAGTCCGACAAGGTGGAGATCCAGAGATTCATCGACAATCTGCAAACGATGGAAGATATACGAAAATCCATCGTCAACAACAGCCTCGTAGCCTACTCGGTATTTTCGCTCCTCCTCGCCCTTATGGCTATCCGTCACCTTGTTATTGTGGGCAACGATATCTTCATATGGTTTTATCTGCCCGCCCAGATTTTGCCGGCGGTCATCAGTCTTTTTAAAGATCGACTGAGTTTATCCTTCAAAACCACCGCCCTGCTGATCCTGCTTCTCCTCTCCGGCACCGTCATCACCCTGGCGCGGGGCAACAGCGGGATAAGCTTTTCCTATTTCTTCCTGGCCGCGATTCTCTCCACCATGCTCCAGGGCAGGCGCCTGGGCATGGCCACCCTCGCTTCCGGCCTGGCTGTGGTACTGATGGCTCTGATTCTCAACTATACGGGAATACTCCATTCGACGGTCACCGACGCCTCATTCTTCCTATCCCCGAGTTCCTGGGCTTTTTCGGTGCTCTCCTTCTTCATGTTCTTCTTCGCCATTCTGGCGGGCATGAAAGATTTCTACACGAGTCTCACCAAGGCTGTCGTCAACCTGGAAGAGGGTATCGCGGAGCGCACCAGGAATATAAAGGCGATCAACGAAGAACTGAAGAACGAGATAGACGAACATATGAAAACAGAGGAAAAGCTGAGTCAAGCCAGGCATGAAGCCGAACAGGCCAACCGTACCAAGAGCAGCTTTTTCGCGGGAATCTCCCACGAGCTACGAACCCCCCTCAACGCTATTCTGGGCTATTCCCAGATTCTCATGCGCGACGCGTCCCTATCCAAGGAATCGATGCGCCAGGTGGAAACGATAAAGACGAGCGGCGAACATCTTTTGGGCCTTATAAACGAGGTATTGGAAATGTCCAGGATAGAAGCCGGCAAGGTGCGCCTCGACCTGAGCCCCTGCGCGATTTCCTCGGTGCTCGAGGAGATACGCATGCTTTTTGCCGGCCAGGCTTCCAGAAAAGGGCTCGCCTTTTCCGTCCGGGAAGAGAGCCCCCTGCCGGACTGCGTGATGACGGATCGGTCGAAGCTGAAGCAAATCCTCATCAACCTCGTCGGCAACGCCATGAAGTTCACCGATTCGGGCTTCATCGATGTGCGGGTCGCCGGAAGCGCCCAGCATCCGGACATTGTGGAATTCTCCGTCAGGGATACGGGCAAAGGCATTCCTCCCGATGCCATCACGCGGATCTTCCTACCCTTCGAACAGACCATCGAAGGGCGAAGCCAGGGCGGAACGGGACTGGGTTTGCCAATCTGCAGGAACTATTGCGAATTGTTGGGCGGAAAAATTTCGGCGGAGAGCAGCCTTGGAAAGGGAAGCGTATTTTCCTTCACGATCCAGGCGCCGGAATGTGTGGACGCCAAGGTATCCGACGAGCCCATCCCCTCGAGAGTGGTTTCCATAAAGAATTCGGCGCGGCCCAGGATCCTGGTGGTGGACGACAAATCGATAAACAGGGATATCTTGGTCAATATGCTCGTCCCCATAGGCTTCGTGGTGGAGCAGGCCGAGGATGGCGAAAAAGCCCTGAGCCTGCTTCGTACAGCTTTCTTCGATATCGTGCTTTTGGATTATGTGATGCCCGGCGTAAGCGGCAGGGAACTGGTCGACGCTTTGCGAGCGTCGGCGGGGCAATCCAGGCTGAGGATTATCCTGATGACCGGCAGTCTCTTGGAGAATCAGCAACTGGACATCCAGGCCCTGGGCGTCGATGCCTTGCTGGCGAAACCGGTGCTCGAGCGAAGTCTTCTTTCCGAAATAAAACGGCTGGCCTGCATCGATTACAACTGTTCGGACGACGAGGAAAAGAATTCCGGCGTTTTCTGTTCCGACGAAGAAGCCAAGAGGCGCTTGTCGACGATTTCCTCCGGGCTTTTCGAAACCTTGCGGGATTCCATTACTTCCGGGGACCTGGAGGATGTGAAAAGCATCGCCCAGGAAATCGCCCGGGGGGACGAACGGTTAGGAAAGACCCTGGCCGATTGGGCCGGGGGAATTCAGATGGATAGGCTTTTGCGGCTTATCAAATAACCGGGGGCTCTTAAAAAGTCTCGTCTCTGCACTTCTCGAATTCCTCATGGTGCAGCATGAAAATGTCCACGATGGCCGGATCGAAGCTCAAGCCCCTTTCAGCCCGGATCATCTCCACGACCCTGGCGTGCGGGATCGCGTCCTTATAGACCCTTTCGGACCTCAGGGCGTCGTAGACATCCACCAGACTCATGATCCTGGCGCTCAAGGGAATACCCTCGCCCACCAAACCCGCGGGATAGCCATGACCGTCCCAGCGTTCGTGATGGTTGCCGGCTATCTCCATCCCCATTTTCAGATAACTGTTGTTGGGCGACTTGGCCAGGGCCTGGCCCAGATATTCTTCGCCGATGAGGGTGTGCCGTTTCATCTGGGCGTACTCCTCGGGCGAGAGTTCGTCGTTTTTATGGAGAATCGCGTCGTTTATGGCCACTTTCCCTATGTCGTGCAAGGGGCTGGCGTTGTAGATATTTTCGATGAATACCTTGTCGATCTTGTCCGAAAAACGGGGATCCCGGCTCATCAATTGGGCCAGGAGGCGACAAAGACGCTGGGTGCGCTCGATATGGTCCCCGGTTTCGCTATCCCGCACGGAAGCCAGCTTGGTCATCGTGGTGATGAGGGCCAGATGCCCCTGGGAGAGTTCCTCGACCTGACGGCGGACTTTTTCCTCCAATCGGGTGTTGTACTCCTCAAGTTCGTTGCGAAGGAACTTCAGGTCCAGGTGTACCGCCACCCTGGCGCGGACTTCCATGACGCTAAAAGGCTTGGTTATATAATCCACCGCCCCGGTCTGAAAGGCCTTGAGTTTGTCCAGGGGCTCCGAGAGGGCGCTGATAAAGATGATCGGTATGGCCGCGGTGAGCGGATCCGCCTTGAGTATGCCGCAGGCTTCGTAGCCGTCCATGCCGGGCATCATGATGTCCATGAGAATGAGATCGGGAAGCCTTGCCCGGGCCGCTTCGATCGCCATGGCGCCGTTGGGCAAGGTCATGACCTTATAGCCCGCAGGCTGGAGTATGGTCGCCAAAAGGACAAGGTTTTCCTGGGTATCGTCGACCACCATGACCGTGGCTTTTCTGCCGCCGGCGTCGTTCATGCCCTCCTACGCTCCATGGTCTTCAGTATACGTCCAGCTAATCGTTCCGGCAACCTGGAATATCCCCCGAAAATCCACACCGGGCGGCAAGGTCTTTGGCCACGCGCTGCGACGACGGCTCATCCCGTGACGAAAAAGACAGGGATCGGAGGAATTTATGTTCTGGAAGCCCAGCCTTTCCTGGTGTAGAATATCCGGCGAAACGAGGAGAAAGCCATGTCCCCCTATTCCATCGATTACTACAAAGAGAGCGCGGACTTTATTCTGGAACGTATCGGCGGCAAGCCCGAGACAGCCCTGGTCCTCGGCTCTTCCCTCGGCTCCCTGGCCGAGGGTATCGAAAACCCCGTGGAACTGGACTACCGGGGAATTCCCAATTTCCTCGTCTCCACCGTGGAGTCCCACGCGGGAAAGTTCGTATTCGGCACCCTGGAAGGAAAATTCGTCGCCTGCATGTCGGGGCGCTTCCATTACTACGAGGGTTACGCCTTCGAGGAATTGGCCGCCCCGATGCGGGTGCTCAAGCTATTGGGCGTTAAGCGAACGATTCTCACCAACGCGGCCGGGGCGGTAAACGAGGCTTATAAGGTGGGCGACATAATGATCATCCGGGACCACATCAAGTTCGCCTCGGGCAGCCCCATGCGAGGTTCGAACATACCCGAATTCGGTCCCCGCTTTTTCGATGTCACGGGAATGTACAATCCCGCCCTGAGGGCCCTCGCGCTGACACAAGCCAAGGCCATAGGCCTTGAGGAAAGGATGAGGGAGGGCGTGTACTTTTATTTCGGCGGGCCCCAATTCGAAACCCCGGCGGAAATCCGGGCGGCCAGGATCCTGGGAGGGGACGCCGTGGGCATGTCCACGGTCACCGAGGCTCTTACCGCGGCCCACTGCGGTATGGATATCCTGGGGCTGTCGCTGATCACGAACATGGCGGCGGGTATTGGGCCAGAAAGACTCTCGGGCGAGGAGGTATCCCTGGCCGCCCGGGAAGCTTCGGGCAGGCTTAAAGCCCTGATCGGGGCCATCCTGAGGGCGCTCTGATGCCCCCGGAGTCTACGTCTTTTCTTTTTCGAAACATAGCTCTGGCCGGGCCTTCCGGCGAACTGCTGGAGAACAGGGATATTCTGATCGAAAAGGACAGGATCGTTTCGATAGGCCTCAGCGGCGAAAGGACGAACGCCGCAGCCCCGCGGGCAGCCAATCCCGCAGGAGGGACGGAAAAACCGCCGGCGGATCTCGCCGGTCAGGTCAAACTCCCTGCCCAGGTCTACGACGGAGGGGGCAAGCTGGCCCTGCCGGGGTTTTACAACCTCCACTGCCATGTTCCCATGACCCTCCTCAGAGGATACGGCGAGGGCCTGCCTCTCAAGACCTGGCTTTTTGAGCGGGTATTTCCCTTCGAAGCCCTGCTGACCGAAGAGGATTGCTACTGGGGAAGTCTTTTGGGCATCGCCGAAATGCTGGCCGGCGGCACGGTTTCCTTTTCGGACATGTACCTCCTGACCCCCGGCATCGCCAGGGCGGTACGGGAGAGCGGCATCAAGGCCAATCTCTCCCACGGCTACTCCACGGCGCCCGGAAGCAAGGGATTCGCCGATTCCAGGGCCTACGAAGGCACCAGGTTTCTCATCGAAGCGGCCCGGGAAGACAAAAGCGGACGTCTGGTCGCCGACGCCGCCGTGCACGCCGAGTACACCTTTGGCGACGAGCGCTTCGGACGGGAGATAGCCGAGTTTTGCCGCGAGGAGGACCTGCGTCTTCAAATTCACCTTTCCGAAACCCGGGAGGAGCACGAGGCCTGCAAGGCCAAACGGGGTCGCACGCCCACCGCCTTTTTCGATTCCTGCGGCCTCTTCCAGACACCGACGATCGCGGCGCACGGGGTATGGCTGGAGGAAGGGGATCTGGATATCTTCGCCGAAAGGGGAATAAGCCTGGCCCATTGTCCGGTGAGCAACCTGAAGCTGGCCTCGGGCATCGCCCCGATTCAAAAAATCGTCGACCGGGGAATCCGGGTTTGCCTGGGCACCGACGGAGCGGCCAGCAACAACAATCTCAACCTTCTCAAAGAAGCGAACCTGGCCTCCCTGCTCCAGAAAGGCCTTACCGGGGATCCCCTGGTCCTGGGCCCGGCCAGACTTTTAGAACTGGCCTGCCGGAACGGCGCCCTCGCCCAGGGCCGGGCGGATTGCGGCAGCCTCGAAGCGGGCATGAAGGCCGACATCATCGTCTTCGATCTCGAAGCCGCACACCTGCGGCCGGTCTACGATCCCCTGGTTTCGGTATTTCACGCCGCCGATCGGGGCGATATCGTCCTCACCATGGTGGATGGGCGGGTCTTGTACAAAAACGGCGAATTCACGAGTATCGATATCGCCCAGGTTCTGGCCGAAACCGACCGCATCCGCGGCGAAAAACTGCATCGACTTGAAGGAAAACGATGAACGAAAGCGCCTTGATAGTGGAAAACGCCTCCCGGGTAATCGTCGGCAAAGGCAGGGCCCTCGAACTGATGACCGTCGCCCTGCTGGCCGGCGGCCATATTCTTCTCGAGGACGTACCCGGTCTGGGCAAGACCCTCATGGCCAAAGCCCTGGCCAGGAGCATCGGAGGCAGCTTCAAGCGGATTCAATGCACCCCCGACCTTTTGCCTTCCGATGTGACGGGACTCTCGGTCTACAACCAGAAGAGCGGGGAATTCGTCTTTCATCCGGGGCCGGTCATGGCCAACGTTCTATTGGCCGACGAGATAAACAGGACCATCCCCAGGACCCAGGCGAGCTTGCTGGAGAGCATGGGGGAAGGTCAGGTTACCGTGGACGGCCGGACCCTCGAGCTGCCGAAACCCTTTTTCGTCATCGCCACCCAGAATCCCATCGAATTGGAGGGGACCTTTCCCCTTCCCGAAGCCCAGCTGGACCGTTTTCTCATGAAAATCCATATCGGATATCCAAAAAAGGAAGAGGAGTTGAGTCTTCTCGAACGCTTCATCGGCCAGGATCCGCTGCTGAGCCTGAACGCCGTATCGAGCCCGCAGAGAATCCTCCTTTTGCAGCAGGAGAGAAAAAACGTCCTCGTCTCCCCGCCGGTGAGGGAGTACATCACGGACCTGGTGGGCGCCACGCGCAAGCACCCCAAGGTTCGCTACGGAGCAAGCCCCCGCGGTTCGCTCGGGTTGACGAGGGCCGCCCAGGCTCTCGCCCTGGTGCGGGGACGGAATTTCGCGCTTCCCGACGATGTAAAGGAGCTGGCCGGATCGGTCCTGCCCCACAGGATGATTCTCCGGAACGAGGAGCGGGCCAAGGGGCTGACGGCGGAGGCCGTGGTGGCGGAAATCCTGGCCACCCTCCCTATGCCATCGCCGGTCTAAGCTTTTCGATGAAGTACAGAAAAAGCGATTACAGCGTTTCGAGCTATTTCGTTATTCCTCTGACCCTGATTTTTCTGGGACTTGTCGCTTTTATCGCCGCGGCCAAGGCTTCCGAAGCCCTGGCGCGCTTTTCGGCGATAACCCTCATTCTCATGCTGGCCTTGCGTTTAAATGGCCGGCTGGGTCTGGCCGGGCTGAAAGTAGCCTTCGGGCTGGAAGCCCGGCGGCTTTTCCGGGGGGAGGAATTCGAGCTCAGGGCGGAAATTCACAACGCCAAGGTGCTTCCTGTTTGGCTTCGGATCGGTCTCGATAGGCCGGAAGCCCTCGTTCCCGTTTTAGAGGAGGGGGTTCAGGGCGAAAGCACTCTTCTTCCCTTTGAAAAAGTACGGGGAACCTGGCGCTTCAAGGCTGACCGGCGGGGCGTCTACAGCCTCGGTCCCGCCAAGCTCAGCGCCGGCGATATTCTCAACCTCTATCGAAGAGAAAAGCGCATAGCCCTCGATCAGGAGATAATCGTCTACCCCAGGCTTCTACCCATACATAGCCCAGACCTTCCCTTCAGGGAGTATTTCGGCGCCCGGACGACCGAGGGGATTGTCGAGGATCCCGCCTGGTACGAGGGAACGAGGGAGTATACGGGTAACAGGTCGGCCAGGGCCATCCACTGGAAGGCCAGCGCGCGGCTGGGCGAGCTTCAGGAGAAGATTTTTCAGGCCAGCACCCAACGAAAGATCATGATCCTCGTGGAAGGGGAAGGCTTCGCCAAAGCGGAGGACGGGGAAGGTTTCGAGCGGGCCCTGGAAATCGCCGCCTCCCTGGCTTCGGTCTTCGCGGAAAGCGGAGCCTATTTTTCGGTGGCCACGGACCGTTTGTCAAAGGGTTTTTCCCCTATTCTTCCCCTGGGCAGGGGTCCGGAACATCTAGGTTCCAGTCTCGAGCTTCTGGCCCGCTGCGAACTTTCTTTCGGCCAATCCTTGCCGAGGCTGGTATCGCTCATGAACCTCCAGGGCGCCGAATTCGTGGTGATTGCCAGGGAGCCCGGCGATTCGGTTAAAAAATTTCTTTCCCCCTCGCCCTTCAGGCAGGATAGGCTCTTCTTCGTATTTTCCAGACAAAAACCCGATGAAACCAGCCAGGGCTACCGCTCTTGCAGCTTTAGGGAGCTCTCGGGCTCGGCTTGTGTCGAAGACGGCGTCGAAGAGGACGGCGAAACAGGCTCCGGAGGCGCGCGCGCCAAAGCCGCGCCGGATGGAAGCGCTAGAAAGGTCGCCGGCCAGGCCCCCGGGGCGAATAGTCCGGAAAGGACCGGGACATGAAGGCCTTTCTCGTCTTTCTATCGGCAATGGAGCTGATCAAGCTCCATTGCCTTTCATCGTTTTTCTTTTTGCTGGCCGGCGAAAACCTCCCTCTCATGCCTTTAAGCCTTGCCTATATCATCGCCCTGGCGACCGACAGGATTCTGGCCAGGAAGAGCAGAAGGGTTTTGTCGTATTTTTTAGTCCACGCGGCGGTTTTCGCCGCATCGTTCTATTTAGTTCTCCTGTTTACACAGGGGAGCGCGACGCAGCTCCGGGGATTGTTTTTCCAGGCTAAGCCAGCGGACCTATCTTTTTATATCCTTCCGGGAACCTTGGCGCTTTATTGGCTCAGGGGTCTCTGGATCGTGAAGCAAGGCTCTGAGCACGAATTCACCGCGCTGCGCTTCGACGAGGGCATAGTGCTTTTCATGCTCAGTCTCTTTTTCGTGGCGCTTCTCAAGCTGGACAATCCCGTGCCCGGAAGGCTCGCGATTCCCTTTTTCGTCTTCGGGATTCTCGCCTTGGGAATATCCAACGCCGACCAAGGCCGAAGAGGCGGGCTTTCGGCTCGTTCCAAGGGAGCGATGGTCGCGGCGGCGGCCGGTATTTTTATTCTGGGCGCCCTGGGGCTCGCCCTGCTGATCCCTTCGCTTCTGGAACCCGCCAGAAAGGCGGCCGCGGGTCTAAAAGGGGCTTCGCTGTCCTTGCTGAATATAGTCGCCGCGATTCTTCTCTGGCTTTTTTCGCGGAAGGGGCCGCCGCGGCCCACCGGGGCTTTGGAGTCTTCGGGAGGGGCCCCTCCCCTGGCCGAGGAAATCGGCCGGCAGGATATGCCCGTCCTGCTGATGTGGATTCTCGTCGCGCTGCTGATCCTCGTCGCTGCGGCTATCCTGGTCCTTCTCGTTTCGATGCTGATAAAGTTTCTCTCGGCTAAAACCAAACAAAGCCCGGCCAAGCCCAAGGGACGGTCGCCGCTCGCCCTGCTGCGGGCATTCTGGCGGAGTTTGCGGGGGTTTTTTGAAAAGCTCGTACGGCGCCTTGGCCGCCGGCGCGGCCTGAGCCCCGCCCTGGAAGCCTACCGCCGCGTGCTGGCCGCGGGCCGCGCCGGCGGCGCTCCCCGGACAAGGAGCGAAACTCCCCGGGAATACGCCCTTCGTCTGGAGGCCAGCTTCGGGGCCGCTAAAAACCAGGCCCTTCCCATCGTCGCGGAAGTGGAAAAGGAAGTGTACGGCCCGGGCGCGGCAAGCCACCCAGGGGATGATCCGGCGGCGGAGCGGGAATTTTCAAAGCTGCGCCAGTTAAGCGCCGGCTTCAGCCCCGCGAAATTTTTCATAGCCCGGATAGGAAAAAACTTAAGCCTTCTCAATCCGAAAAGCCGGCGGAATCGCCCAAGCTTTTAAAAACCGAAAAACGCCTACACCCCAGGAGACGCAGGCGCCGTTGATCACCGAGCCCGGTACCGGGCCTTATACAGGGCGGCATAGGCCCCCTGGACCTCCGGCCGGTGGCGGCGAATGTTCTTCTCTATCGTACCCCCACGATTTTGGTTGACAAATCGCTTTTTTCCGGTAAACTGTAATCAAACTGGAACCGGTTACACATGGCAACCATACACGACGTTGCCCAGCGCGCCGGGGTTTCGGGCGCGACCGTCTCGAGGTTCTTCAACGGGGGATACGTGGGCGCGCCTACGCGGGCGGCCATTGAGAAAGCCGTCAGGGAGCTCGGGTACGTCCCCAATTCCGTGGCCCGCGCTCTCTCCGCCAAGTCCTCCCGGGTCGTCGGCCTCGTGGTCCCCAGTATCACAAATCCCTTTTTCCCGGAACTAGCCTACGCCGTAGAGGAGGAATGCGCCAAACGCGGATTTCGCCTGGTCCTCTGCAACGCCGGAGGCTCCGCCGAGAAGGAAAAAGCCTTTATCGAAGCCCTGGCCGCCGGGTTCGCGGACGGCATTATCACCTCCACCGGAAATTGCGGAGAGGCCTACGACCGGATCGGGATACCCGTCGTTTCCGTAGACCGGGAGCTGGGGTCCGGGGCGCCTCACGTGACCTCGGACAATTATTCGGGGGGCCGCATGGCCTTCCGGTGCTTACAGCGGGCCGGCCGGAAGCGGCTTTTGTTCCTGGGGGTCCCGGAGGAGTCGACGAGCCAGCGCCGCCGCCGGGAGGGTTTCCTGGACGAGGCGCGCCGCGCCGGGGTCGAGGTGGATATTCTTGTGGCGAATGACGAAGCCGAATACTCCACCCTTTGCGACCAGGCGGATCGCCTTAGCCGGTACGACGGAATTTTCGCCTGGAACGACATAGCCGCGGTAGGGGCTATACGAACTCTGCACCAAGCGGGCAAGAAAGTCCCCCGGGATGTGGCGGTCATCGGCTTTGACGACATCCATATCGCCCGGCTTTTCATACCTTCAATCAGCACGATAGCCCAACGCATCTCCGAAATGGGCCGGGCGGCCACGGAACTTCTCATGCGCATGATCTCGGGGGAAAACCTCGTAGGGGTGAATTACCTCCTGGGCGTGGAGCTCATGGAGCGGGAAACCACGGCCGGAAAACAGGGAGGGGGGACATGAAACGACACGGCATCCTGAATTCGGAGATAGCCGCGGTTCTGGCGCGGCTCGGGCATACGGACACCATCTGCATAGCCGACTGCGGACTTCCCATACCGGCGGGGGTTCTTAGAATAGACCTGGCGCTGCGGCCAGGTCTCCCTTCTTTTCTCGACGTGCTGGACGCTGTTGCGGCGGACATGGAGATAGAGGCGGTCACGCTGGCCCAGGAGATACGGGACTGCAATCCCTCTCTGGAGGCGGAGATCCTTTCCCGTTTCCCGAACACAGAACTCGCCTACCTGCCCCACGAAAACTTCAAGGCGGAGACCCAGGCCTGCCGCGCCGTAATACGCACAGGGGAGGTCACTCCCTACGCGAATATCCTGCTCCGTTCCGGCGTTCCGTTTTAAGAGGAGACCCCGTGAACCTGGAAATGCGAGGAGTTCACAAATCCTTCGGCACTATCCCGGTGCTCAAGAACATGAACCTGGAGGTCCGGGAAGGCGAGATCCACGCCCTGGTGGGGGAGAACGGGGCGGGGAAGTCCACGCTGATGAGGATCCTTGGGGGGGTGATCTCGAAAGACGCAGGGGAGATACTGGTGGACGGCCGCCCCATCGAAATTTCGAAGGTCCGTGACGCGGAACGTGCGGGGATATCCATCATCCACCAGGAACTCAGCGTGCTCCCCAATATGACCGTGGCGGAAAATATTTTTCTGGGCATGGAGCCGCGCACCCGGCTGGGGCTCGTGGATTCCAAGGCCATGCGCCGCGCAGCGGCGGAAACCCTCGGGCGGCTCGGTCTGGGACTGGAGCCCCGCGTCCGGGCGGGGGATCTCGGAGTGGGACAGCTCCAGCTCGTGGAGATAGCCAAGGCACTCATCCGGAAGACCCGGCTCATCGTAATGGACGAACCCACGAGCGCTCTCTCGGAGCGCGAAACAAAACGCCTGTTCGAAGTCATGCGGGCTTTAAAAGCCGAAGGCGTCTCCTTTGTGTACATTTCCCACCGACTGGAAGAACTCTTCGCCATCTGCGACCGCCTCACAGTCCTGCGGGACGGCGAGTACGTGGGTTCGGCCCCCATCCGGGAACTCTCCCTGGAGCGGGTGGTAGCCATGATGGTGGGCCGGGAAATCGGCGATCGGTTCCCCGTCAAGACGAACCGGCCGGGAGGTGTCGTCCTCGAGGTCCGGGACCTCGGGCGGGGACGCGACTTCAAAGGCATATCTTTCTCCCTGCGCCGGGGGGAGATCCTCGGGGTGGCTGGGCTCATGGGCGCGGGAAGGACGGAGCTGGTGCGCGCCCTCTTTGGGGCCGAGCCGGCGGAGCGGGGCAATATCCTCCTGGACGGCCAGGAGGTTCGGATCCGGTCCCCCCAGGAAGCCATGGCGCTGGGCCTGGCTCTGGTCACCGAGGAAAGGAAGGTCGACGGTCTCTTCCTCCCCTTCGGCGTGGACTTCAACATCGGTTCGGCCAGCTTTCCCTCCCTGGCCACCCTCGGCGTCCTTTCGCCCGGCAAACTGGAGGCCTTCGCGGGGAAAGCGGCGGAAGCCTTGCGGGTGAAGACCCCCTCCCTCGCATCCCCGGCGGCGAGCCTCTCGGGGGGAAATCAACAGAAGGTGGTACTCGCCCGATGGTTGGCGCGGGAGCCCCGCGTCCTCGTCCTGGATGAGCCTACCAGAGGAGTCGATGTGGGCGCGAAGCGCGAAATCTACGAGATCATCGATCGTTTGGCGGCCCGGGGCGTGGCGGTACTCATGGTATCCAGCGAACTACCGGAGATAATCGGCATGAGCGACCGCGTCCTGGTAATGAGAAACGGAAAGAACGCCGGACTCCTGGAATCCGGCTTTACCCAGGAACAAATCATGTCGCTCGCGACGGGAGTATGAGGATCATGAAAATTCGCTTCGGAAAGCTCGTTTCGCGCCTTGGCCCGCTCTTGGGCTTACTCATCCTGAGCGCTCTTTTGGCCGCCCTTTCCCCGGATTTTCTCACGGTTTCCAACCTGATGAACATCCTGAATCAGGTTTCTCTCAACGGACTCGTGGCTGTGGGCATGACCTTCGTGATCCTGACCGGGGGCATCGATCTCTCCGTGGGATCCATCCTGGCCCTGACGGCGGCGCTCCTGGCGGCCATGCTCAAGGCGGGGATCCCGGACTCCCTGGCCATTCCGGCGACTATTCTACTGGGTCTGGCCCTGGGCATGGCCAGTGGGGTGGCTATTTCGATCTTCCGGCTTCAGCCCTTCATCGTGACCATGGCCTTTATGACCATCTACCGGGGAGCGACCTTCGTCTTCACCCAGGGCCGGCCCATAACGGGATTGGGAAACCGGGGGATCTTCGCGGCCCTGGGCCGAGGCGAGCTCGGCGGAGTTCCTTGGTCGGGCCTGGTCTTCCTGGCGGGGATAGGAATCACGGCCTTCGTCCTGGCACGGACGGTATACGGAAAGTACGTCTACGCAGTGGGCGGAAATCCGGAGGCGGCACGCCTTTCCGGCCTGGCGGTCAGGAAAATAACGGCCAGCGTCTATGCCGTCTCGGGGATCTTCGCGGCCCTGGCCGGGATAGTTCTGACCTCCCGTCTGGACTCGGCCCAGCCCCTGGCGGGTAACGGTTACGAGCTGGACGCCATCGCCGCGGTGGTTCTGGGCGGTACGAGCCTCTCGGGCGGGAAGGGTTTTATGCTGGGAACCCTCATCGGGGCCTTCATCATCGGGGTGCTGAACAATGGGCTCAATCTTCTGGAGGTCTCCTCCTTCTACCAGCAGATCGTAAAGGGCGGGGTAATTCTTCTTGCGGTCCTTCTAGACCGCAGGAAGTGAAAAATACGATACCACAGAAAGGAGGTTATGGTATGAAAAGGATTCTCGCAGCATTGACCGCCGTACTGCTTTGCGCGGCCCTGCTCGCAGGGTGCGGGAGAGACGCCAAGGCCTCGGCCAAAAAGATCGGACTGGCTATCTCCACCCTCAACAACCCCTTCTTCGTCACCCTCAAGGATGGGGCATCGGCCAAGGCGACGGAGCTGGGTTATGAGCTTGTCGTGACGGACGCTCAGGACGATCCGGCCAAGCAGGCGGGGCAGGTCGATGACCTCATCCAGAAAAAAGTGGCTGTCATTCTTATTAATCCCTGCAACTCCGATGCGGCCAAGACCATGGTCGAGAAGGCTGCCAAGGCGGGCATCCCGGTCATCTCCGTGGACCGGGGCGTGAGCGGAGCGGAGGTTCTCTCGCACATAGCTTCGGACAACGTGGCCGGCGGCGTCCTGGCCGGGCAAGAACTTCTGGCCCTCGTGGGGGAAGGCGCCAAGGTCGTGGAGCTTGAAGGCATCCCCGGTGCCTCGGCCGCCGTGGACCGCGGCAAGGGCTTCAATGAGGCTGTGGTCGGCAAACTAAACGTCGTGGCCCGTCAGCCTGCGGACTTCAACCGGGACAAGGGCTTCACGGTCATGCAGAACATCATCCAGGCCAACAAGGACATCCGGGGGGTCTTCGCGCACAACGACGAGATGGCCCTCGGGGCTATCAAGGCCCTCGAGGCCGCGGGGCTCAAGGACGTGATCGTCATCGGCTTCGACGCCGTGGACGATGCCGTGGCCGCGGTAAAAGCCGGGAACATGAAAGCTACGGTGGCCCAGAAACCCTCTCTCATCGGATCCATGGCCGTGGAGACCGCTGTCGCCCACATCAAGGGCGAGGCAGTCCAAAAACAGATTCCCGTTCCCCTGGAACTCGTGAAGTAGGCTTTTGTACCTGCATCGAAGATTGTTGAGAGAATGGGGAACGAGGACAGAAGGCGGCTCGGGCTTAAGGACAATCCCCTGCGACGCTGTCCTGGGAACTTTTCGGGAGCCTTTTCAACAATCTTCGATGCAGTGGCTGAGTTCTTCTCCCTCGCCCCCGGTGTCGAAAACCCGCCCGAGGGCTGGGGGGCCCCTGACGCTCCCATCAACCTCCAGGAGGATACACCGTGCGTCTTCTCAACTTTGGCTCCCTCAACATCGACTACGTCTACAGAGTGGATTCGTTCGTCCGTCCCGGCGAAACGAAAACCGCCCGATCCCTCTCCGTCTTTCCGGGGGGCAAGGGTCTCAATCAATCCCTGGCTCTGGCCAAGGCCGGCATAGAGGTGTGGCACGCCGGGAAGACGGGAGCCGACGGAGATTTCCTTCTTGCGGAACTCAAGAGGGGAGGAGTGAATGTTTCCCGGGTGGGACGCTCCGCCGAGCCCACGGGTCATGCGATCATCCAGGTGGACGACTCGGGAGGAAACTGCATCATCCTGTACGGCGGGGCAAACCGTGATATCGATCCGGATTATGTGGACCAGGCCCTCTCGGGATTTGGGCGGGGGGATATGCTTGTCCTGCAAAACGAAATTTCCTCCATCCCTAAAATCCTGAGCGCCGCCTCGGAGCGGGGCATGCGCATAGCCATGAACCCCGCGCCCTTCCATGCGGAGGTGTTGGACTACCCGCTGGAACTCCTGGACTTTCTCATACTCAACGAGATCGAAGCCGAAGGCCTTTCGGGGGAAGGCAGCCCCGAGCGGGCCATCCAATCCCTACGCGCCCGCTATCCCCGGGCCGGAGTGGTGATAACCCTAGGCGAACAGGGGGCGCTCTACGCCGACGCCTCGGGGCTCCTGAGCCACCCGGCTTACCGTGTACGCGCAGTGGACACGACGGCCGCGGGAGACACCTTTTCCGGCTATTTCCTGGCAGTCATAAACGAGGGCGGAAGCGCGGCCGAGGCCCTCGAACTGGCGTCCCGGGCTGCGGCCATTTGTGTCACCCGCCCGGGAGCGGCCGTTTCCGTCCCCTCCCGAAAAGAGGTGGACGCTTTTCTCTCCCAGGCAGAATAAGGGACAGCGACGGGCCCCGGCCCTGCGGAGCCTCCGGGAAGCGTTCCCTCCCCAGGCCGGGGAAATAAGCCGCCAGGACAAGCTGATTCCTCCTGCGAATCACGCCAGCGGAACCAAGTCCCCGAACTGGGCCTTATACAGGGCGGCATAGGCCCCCTGGACCTCCAGCAGCTCACCATGTGTCCCCTGTTCCCTGATGCCCTCGTCATCGATATAGATAATCTCGTCCGCGTCCCGGATGGTGGAAAGCCTATGGGCTATCACCAAGCTTGTCCTGCCTTCCATCAGCTCCTCCAGCGAATGCTGGATAGCCAGCTCCGTGGCCGTGTCCAGGGCGGATGTAGCTTCGTCCAATATCAGGATCGGCGGGTTCTTGAGGAAGATCCTCGCTATGCTTATCCGCTGCTTTTGCCCGCCCGAAAGCATCACCCCCCGCTCGCCCACATAGGTATCGTAGCCCTGGGGAAGGGACAGCACGAACTCGTGGATATTGGCCCGTTTGGCGGCGGCGACTATCTCCTCGTCGGTGGCTTCCAACCTGCCGTAGCGAATGTTCTCCTTTATCGTATCCGCGAAGAGGAACACATCCTGCTGCACGATACCGATATTCTCCCGCAGGGAGGCCAGACTCAGATCCCTGATATCCCTGCCGTCGATTTTGATCGAACCGCCCTGAATCTCGTAGAACCGCGGGATAAGCCTGCAGAGGGTTGTCTTGCCGCCTCCCGAGGGCCCCACGATGGCCAACTTCATCCCCGCCCTGACCTTCAGGTTGATGCCCGACAGCACCCGTACCGAATCGTTATAGGAGAAAGAAACATCCGACAATTCGATCTCTCCCCTGGGATTCTCCAGGTCGATCGCTCCGGGTCTGTCCCGGATATCAGGCTCCACCCGCATGAGCTCCACGAAGCGGTCGAAGCCCGCCATGCCGGTTGAATACTGTTCGAAAAAGGACACGAGTCGCTTGATCGGCTGCAGGAAGGTGCTCACGTAGATGGTGAAGGCGATCAGATCGGCGTAGTTCATCTTCCCTTTCATGACAAAGAAGCCGCCCAGGGCCAGCACGATGATATGAAGTATGCTGGTGGCGAACTCCATGCCCCCGTGAAAAACTCCCATGGCCTTATAATAGCTGCCCCGGGCTTGGCGGTATCGGCCGTTGCCCTCCAGAAATTTCTCCACCTCGTATTCTTCGTTGGCGAAGGCCTTAGTCTCCCGTACGCCGGAGATCGAGCTTTCAAGATTCGCGTTTATACCCGCCGTTTTCTGCTTTACCTCCAGGGCCGCCGTGGCCAAGACCCGTCTCCGCCTCGCGGTAAAGACGACGATCACGGGCACGAAGACCGCCAGTACCGCCGCCAAGGGCCACCAAATAAAGGTCATGGCGATGAACGAGCCGATCAGGGTAATGGCGGAAATGAAAAGGTCCTCAGGTCCGTGGTGGGCCAGCTCCACAATCTCGAAAAGATCGCTCACCACCCTGGACATGAGGTGGCCGGTCCTGGTCTTGTCGTAGAACGAAAAGGGGAGCTTCTGCAGATGGACGAAGAGGTCCCGCCTGATGTCCGTCTCCATCCTCACTCCCAAAAGATGGCCCCAATAGGTCACTATATAATGAAGAAATCCCCTTAAGACAAAAGCCGCCGCGACGGCGCCCACCAGAATCGCGAAAAGTCCCCAAGCCTTTTGGGGGATGAGCGTGTTCAGCGAATATCGGGAGAGCAGGGGGAAGCTCAAATCGATAAGCGAGATGATGAAGGCGCAGCCCATATCCATCAAAAAGAGGCGCAGATGGGGCTTGTAATACCCGACGAAAATCGCGAGCTTGGGTTTCGAGACAAAGGGATTAGGACTCAAGGATTTTCCTCCGGAACTTTATCCGGAATGATACTCCGTCGTCGCCAAACTATTCAACCGCGCCATACCCCGCACGAAACCCCGGGATTTACAGAATCTATCGGGTCAGAACGAGCCGGATCTTGCTGTTCCATGTATCGGCTACAAACAGCTTGCCCGGGCCTCCCGAACTCAGCCCTCTAGGATTGCTGAAGGAAGAATCCAAGGCGGGACCATCCTGATATCCCGCGGTTCCTGATCCCGCAATTGTAGTCACCTGTCCTTCAGGCGTTATAGAACGAATTTTATTGTTCCCCGAATCAGCGACATAAATATATCCCGAAGCGCTCAACGCCAGAGCTCTTGGGGAGGTAAACGAGGCAGCGGGGCCTAAGCCATCCGCCGATCCGCTCGAAGCTCCGCCGGCGAGAGTACTTACGTTTACATTTGCGGTATTGATTTTCCGAATTCTATGATTCATCGTATCTGCAATATAAATAGCACCAGGACCTGTAATTATACCCGACGGAAAACGGAAGGAAGCGCTTGTTCCTGTTCCGTCAGCCCACGAGGCGGTTCCCGATCCGGCATAGGTTGTTACCGTTCCTTGAGACTCGTACACTCTGCGTATTTTATTGTTGTTTGAATCGGCGATGTATATATATGTTCCAGCGCTCACGATTCCGCAGGGATACCTCAACCGCGCCGTACCATTCAGTCCGGAAGTGTTGATGGTCCCCTCCGCATCTCCTTCGGTTCCATTTCCTACCAAAGTTTGGACCTCTCCACTGGTGGTGACTCGACGAATCGCATGATTGCCGGAGTCGGCCACGAGAAGGTTTCCGTTGGACTCAACAGCGATTGCCGATGGTTCGTTAAAGGCTGCCGCCGTGCGTAAACCATCGATAAAACCGGCTTGACGTGTACCGGAACCTCCGCCTCCCGCGAAGGTGCTCACCACGCCTTCGGGAGTAATCTTTCTTATTCGGTTATTGCCCGTGTCAGCCACATAGAGATTACCGTCTTTGCCCAAAACGACATCGCCCGAACTATTAAAGCTAGCACCGATCCCTTCCCCATCCACATAACCATTACCCCCTCCTGCAAAAGTCCGGGCTCCTGGCTTGAGGGCCAGATCCGCTTCCGCAAGTGGAAAATCGCATTTCGTGGTCAATCCTTCGGCGATATATATTTCTTCCGTATCCCGCCAAAGAGCCTCCGTACTAAAACTAAGATCCGAAAGCCGGACATCGAGGCTGTAATACCCCTTCGCCAATTGCCGTAAGCCTGTGGCCTCCACTTGCGAATAGTCGCTGGAAAAAGCGACAGTATGCCTTTCGCCTGTTTGGGAAACGAATTCCGCCACTGGGTTCGGCGTACTTATCATCCCGCCGGGCCAGGAAATCGAAATCGTATAAAATCCGTTTCCGTCGAGGGCCTTGCATACCAATCTCGCGTGGGTTTGCGTGGCTTTTTCCAGCTTCACCGTCAGGGGAGGAGAAACTCCCACCAGGGTTCCGGCGGCATTTTTCGCCACAGCGCTGATCGTCCACTCCCCCGCCGACAGGCTCGCCCGGGTAAAGAGAGAAGAGGCGTAGCCCTCCTCCGAAAAGCTCGCGCCTTCCGGCCCAGTCCCGCTTATATCGAAGTATGCCACATCCAGATCGGCATCGGGGTAGATCATTTTCCCCCCGACGCCGGGTTCCAACTCCACCACCAATGTGGTTTTTTCAAAGAGCTGGAGCATCTGAAACAGATTTTCATTGGAACAAGCGGCGGTCAGCAAAAACAATGGCAAAAAAACCGCAAGCCTTCGCGGATTTCCCCAAGCCTTTCGCTTGTTTTTTAACAACCTCATGATGGCACCTCCTTCTTTTTTGCGGACGGAGATGACTTTTTGCCCGGATCGGAAAGGTTCTTCCGTTACTCGGTTTTATGATTATTTTCTGGTTTGACTATAAATTAGCTATCGATATAAGTAAATAGAAAAATAATTATTTAAAAAGCGCCTGTCCCGAATAGGCAAACGACTCGCTTGCTATAAGTAGGTGTTTTGTTTAGTTCCTCGAAGCTTGTTGGAGAAACCAAATAAGACAAAGAGGACAGAAACAGTCTTCAGGCCAGCCTAGGCATTGGAATCGCGCTCCACGGCAGCTTGGCCCCTCGCATTCGTTAGGGGAATCGCTTCCCTTGGTCCGAGCTCGAAAACCTGAAGGGTTTCGGCGATCTGCTTTTCAGGATCAGCCGGTGCCGGCCACTCGGTGACATAACCCAGGCAAGGACAGACGAATCGGGTTTCCCCCCTTACATACTGCTGTCGGTGGTGAACATGGCCGCAGACTGACAGCTTCGTCCCATAGCGTAGAGCCAGCTCCCCGTATTCGGGGCTGCCGAGAAAAGCGTTGAAGTATTTCCACTGGGGTCCAGGATTTTGTACAGTAAATTCTCTGATTTGAACCACATGGGTGACGAAAATTATTTTTTGCCCAGTCGCGCCAGAATCGAGACTCACTGCCTGATCGGCATCTTGCATCGCGTTGGTCGCCGCAGCAACAAAGTTCACGTTGGCCGATTTTTTAACAGCGTTCGTCTTAGCCGCCTCTATAAGCCGCTTCTCCAGACGCTCCATGAACAGCCTATGCATATCCAGAGTCGACCTGTCCCAGACTGATTTTATCTTGTCCTGCCAGGTCCGCTTTCCATAACTCATCCGCTTGAAGTCTGCCCGGCTGAATGAGGGGTCTCCATAGGCGAAATCGTACCAGCCCAGGTCGCCCACGGCAGTCCAGCCTGCGCTCAGCGCCGCAGCGCCCCGGGCAAGGTTGCCCGGATGTTCTAGCAGAGCCTCGTAGCTCTCCCAGGCGGTCCGCCCCGGGTAGTTTTCGTTCCAGATGTCATGGTTGCCAGGCACAAAGAGCACCCGGACGCATGAGGCATCTTCCAGCGCTTTGATAGTTTTGAGGCTCAGCGCATAATCAGAGGAAATATCCCCGGCCAGGAGGAGAATGTCCAACTTGCGCCGGACGGCTTCCAGGGCGAGGAGGCTTGTCACTACTTCCTCGCCCTGGATCCGATTCAAATCGACATGGATATCCGAAATAAGCCCTATGCGAACGCTCACCAGTCACCCCTTAAAACCTTAGGAAGATCCGGTGAGCCTGGGATTCAGGCGCTCCGACAGGGTATCCCCGATAATATTGAATGCAAGTACGGTAAAAGCCAGAACTAAACCAGGATAGATAGCCAGCCAGGGCGCCTGAACCAGATAGTTCCTGGCATCCTTGAGCATCAAGCCCCAGCTCGCCTCGGGGGGTTGGGTGCCCACGCCGAGATAGGAAAGCGAGGACTCGGTGACGATGGAAAGAGCAAAGGTGATTGAGCATTGCACAACCACCTTCCCTAATATGTTGGGTATTATGTGTTTATATACAATCTTGACAACCGGTGTTCCCAGCGATCTTGCCGCTTCGACATAACCTTCGCCTTTTATTGCCAGGGTCTCCGCCCTAACGAGCCTGGCGAACACGGGGCTGGAGATAATGCCCAAGGCGAGCATTACCTGCACAAGGCCGTATCCTAAGAAGGATACTACCGTGATCGCCAGAAGTATGGTCGGGAAGGAGAGTATCGAATCCATGAACAACATGAGCGTACTATCCAGATTACGAGAGCCCAGGCCCGCCAGGAGCCCTATCGTGCCGCCCAGGAAGAGGGCGATGGAAACGGTGACAATGCCCACGATGAGGGCTGACCTGGATCCGTAGATTATCCTCGAAAGTACATCCCTGCCGTAGTTGTCGGTACCCAGGAGGTTTTCCATCGTCGGCGCTTTGAAGCGCTTTGTCAGGAACTGCTCCGTGGGATTGTAGGGAGCCACTAGAGGTGCGGCAATAGCCGATGCCACCAGGACCAACAGGAAAAGAACCGCCAGAGAAAAGAGGACCTTCTGTGATTTTCGGGCCGCTATCATATTACTTCAGTTCTGTCCACCTGAAATCGAAGGTATCCAGTGACGGGGTCATCCGGAAATCCATCACATCAGCCCTCATTCCAACATAGCGATACGAAGTGCCGAGATACATAAACGGTACTTCTTTTGCCATAAGTTCCAATGCCTCTGTATAGAGGCGTTTGCGAAGCTCTAGATCCGCAGTCAACGCTGCCTTGCTGATATTATTCGCCGCTGTTTGATTATTCCAAAGAACATAACGTTTGGCAGTTCCATATCCAGCAAGAGTCCCATCCGGGTCAAGCTTTCCTGTATGTCCAATGACTGTTAACTGATAATTTCTTTCAGTATAAACTCCGGACATCCAGCTAGACCAATCGACAAGCTGGAGCTTAACCTTCATACCCGCTTTTTCAAGCATCTGCTGATAAAGCTCGGCAGCTTTAACATGGAGGGGATAGTTTTGCGGAACATGGATAGTTAATTCTTTAGCGCCTACTCCAGTTTCTTTTACGAGTTGTTTCGCTTTTTCCAGATTATAAGGATAAAGGCTTGTATAATCGGTATAGTAAGCATTTCCAGTGTCCATGAACGTAGATCCGGGCATTCCACCACCATAGGCAATATCCAGGACGGTCTGCTTATCTATAGCATAATTGATTGCTTGCCTTACTCTAAGATCATCGAGAGGAGGTTTCGAGCAATTCATTGCCATTACCAAAACCTGTGATGTCAGGTTCTTTGTAACTTTGACTTTCTTATTGGCTCCCAGCACTGGCAAGTCTTCGGGGTCGACGATATCGACCACATCAATAGCACCGGAGAGCAATCCTTGTACCTGAATAGTTCGCTCAGGGACAATGTTGATTTGAACTCCATCAATCTTTGGCAGCCCCTTAATCCAGTACCTATCGTTTTTAACCATGGAAATCTTATTGTCTCTTAACCATCTGGTAAATTTAAAGGGGCCGGTGCCTACCGGCTGCGCACCGAAGTTATGGCCTGATTCAATCAAGCTCGATGGCAGAATAGCTCCCCATCCCGAAGCAAAATTCGCAAGAATTGGAACGAAGGGGGCATTAAGCGTAAAAACAACGGTATATGCGTCCGGAGTGTCGATTTGCTTTATACTGGCGAAATCGCCCTTTTTGGGGGATGCCGTAGCATCCGAAAGAATTCTGTTGAAAGTGGCTTTAACGTCTTTCGAAGTAAACGATTGGCCATTGTGAAAGACCACATCCTTTCTGAGCTTGAATGTCCACACGAGATTGTCGGCAGAGGTCGACCAGCTTTCCGCTAAAGCCGGAACCAGCTTGCCCGTAATGTCCGGCTCAATAAGGGTGTCGTAAAAGCTCTTTATGACTTGGAATGTAAGTGTGCCAGCAGTTTTATGAGGATCAAGGGTGTCGGGATTGCCCGAAAGAGCAAAATTCAATAATCCTCCGCTCTGGGCAAAGACCGTGCTGATTGGCATTAATGCCAGTATCATCACGAGCAGACTCAGAATGATTCTTCTCTTCATCACATGCTCCTTTTTATGACCGGCTTATAGCCGGTCATGCTTTGTGACAGGACACTTTGTGTCCCGAGGACACGACGTGCCCTCCGCCTATATCTCGCAGAGAAGGGGATGACGAGATGCATTCGTCATCCCCAAGGGGACAAAGGGAATAATATGGACAGCCTTTAAAACCATGAAGACCTTGCCGAGATGCCGCCCTTGCGGCAAGAATATCAGCATCTTCTTCTTCAAGCTCAATGCTATTTACCTTTGACCGCATTCCCCCGCCAGGAATCGAAGCAAGCAGACGTCTCGTATAAGGATGCAAAGGGTTGGACACGAGTAATTCCGAAGATGCCTCTTCGACAATTTTTCCTTTATACATTACTCCTATAGTGTCGCACATATATGAGACCAAATTAAGATCATGAGAGATAAAAAGATATGTCAACGATAATTCCCGCTTCAAATCAGAAAGAAGATTTATAATCTGTGCCTGTATCGATACGTCAAGATTCGAGACTGGTTCATCGAGCACAAGAAAATCAGGCTCCATGGAGAGTGCTCTCGCAACAACAATTCTTTGCTTCTGACCTCCAGAAAACTCATGGGGATAGCGATTCTTGTAAGCATAACTTATTCCCACTAGTTCCAGCAAATCCTTTATTTTCCCGATTCTTTCTTTTTCCTCAATTCCTCTATTGATAAGGCCTTCGGAAAGACTATCATGAATGCTCATTTTAGGATTCAGCGCGCTGTTAGGATCCTGGAAAACAATTTGCATCCGTTTGCGGAAAGACCGCATTTCTCTCCGACCCAACTGCTCAAGCGCGGTTCCGTCAAACAAAACTGAACCAGAAGTAGGGGGATCGAGGAACATAATCGCACGAGCGAAGGTGGTTTTCCCACATCCAGATTCGCCTACCAATCCATAGCTTTCATTGCGATCGATTGAAATGGAGACCCCATCTAAGGCTTTAAACCCCTTCCGCGACCCACCAATACCCCTGCCACGATGAACCTTGACAATATTTTTACAATCTATTAAATGTTCCATGACTCACCTGCATGATGACACGCAACCTTATGCCCATCTTCATTTCCTCTCAACTCGGGATTCTCTGACTTGCAGCGATCGTCAGCCAAAGGACACCGTGGATGAAATGCGCATCCAGATGGTGTCGCATCTGCATCCGGGACTCTTCCTGGAATAGTAGCCAAACGCTGACCTCTTCTATGCGCATCAGGAATGGATAACATCAATAGCTTCGTATATGGATGCAGCGGTTTATCGAATAAAGTTCCTTTCGTGGAACTTTCCACAATTCTTCCGGCATAGATCACCGATACTCTGTCAGCGACTTCTTTAACCACGCCTAAATCATGGGAAATGAAAAGAACGCCCATGCCCAGAAGATCCTTCAGTTCTTTAATAAGCCTGAGTATCTGCAACTGAAGTGTTACGTCCAATGCCGTAGTAGGTTCATCAGCAATTAAAAAACGCGGATTGCAGGAGATTGCGATAGCAATCATAGCACGCTGTTTCATACCCCCCGAAAGCTCATGAGGGTAGGAGTCCAAAACACGACCGTCTTTGCCTAATCCTACTAACCCGAGAAGTTCTTTGGCCCTTTCTCGAGCCTTTTCTTTATTCATATCCAGGTGGAGTCTAAGCATTTCTGTGATCTGCTCTCCTATCTTGAAGGCAGGATTCAAATACTTGGATGGTTCCTGGAAAACCATCGCGATTTTTCTTCCCCTGTAACTCCTCATCTGGCCTTGGGAAAGCTCGAGAAGGTTTTCATTCTCAAAAAGAATGCGCCCTGAGGTTATTTCCCCTGGTGGAGAAGGCAATAAACCCATAATACAGGTTGAGGTTACTGTCTTGCCTGACCCGGACTCGCCAACAAGACCATGGATTTCTTTTTCATAGAAAGAAAGGTCAATACCTCTAAGAGCATGCGCTTCCATAGTCCCATGGATGAAGCAGACACCGAGGTTTTCCACCTTGAGCAGTTCTTTTGCATCTGCCATCATTCGACCCTTATCTTTGGATTTACGATACTGTAAAGAATATCAGCGAGAAAATTGACCAATGAAAAAATGATTGCAACGAAAATAACCCCTCCCTGTATCAATGTAAAATCCCGTTGATAAATTCCGAAAAGGAAAAGTCTGCCCAAGCCGGGCATCGAGAAAACCTGTTCGACGATGATAGCTCCCCCAAGCATATATCCAAATTGAATTCCAGTTACCGTTATTACGGGCAATAAGCCATTTTTAAGGGCATGTTTGTATTTTACCATTCGCTCAGTCAGCCCTTTTGCTCGTGCAGTAATGATATATTCCTTCGATAATTCCTCGATCATCGAAGCCCGAGCCATTCTCAATATTATAGCCGCGCGGGCAAACCCAAGGGAAACCGCTGGCAATATGAAATGCGCAGGAGTATCAGCCCCGAAAAGAGGAAGTATGCGAATTTTAACAGCAAAAAGTATTAAAAGCAGCATTCCAAGCCAGAAACTGGGTATTGCCATGCCTAATTGAGAAAAAACCAGTCCAAAATAATCCCATAATGACCATCGTTTTACGGCGGACATGACTCCCAGCGGTACGGCAACGAAAATACCGATCGAAATGCCTAGAAGGGCAAGAGTAAGCGTAAGGGGGAAACGCTCCATTATCAACTTTATGACAGGTTCACCAGATATCAGGGTCGTCCCAAAGTCAAAACGTGCAATTGAAGAAAGCCATACTAAATACTGACTAAGCAATGGCTTATCTGTGCCAAGTTTTACGCGGATCGCCTGAACATCTTCAGGACTCGCGTCCATACCTGCGATAATCAAGGCAGGGTCTCCCGGGATTACTCTTACTACGAAAAAAACTAATGTGGAAATGATGAAAACTGTCAATAAAAGCCTTCCCAGCCTTCGGGCAAAAAACTTCACAAAATCCATAAATCCTGCCTACCTTCATAGAAATAGTGCATCAAACTCAGTCTTTCTTTCTCCTGTCAACATAAAACTCATTCGGTGCCCGCAAACCAATAGTCCTTTTCGATTATCCATTTTAATGCTATTTTCGCTAAATGAGCGTTAAAATTCTTGGAAAATACTGTTAACCTTTTCATTTATACCCTTTCTCAATAAATGGTAAGACCTCAGCAACATTGTTTATTAGTTTTTGCCCCTGTAGCTCCTCTACTCCAAATTTACCAAATCGATTAATGATCAAGGAATCCATACCTACCGAAGCTGCGCCTAGCGCATCGTCATAATAATTATCGCCGATATAAAGAGATTTTGCGGCATCACCGCCAGCCTTCTCAAGCGCAATATTGAAAATTTCTTTCGATGGTTTTGAAAATCCCACTTCACTGGAAATTATACAAGGATTAATAAAATCCAGCAGTCCTGCGTCTGCGAGAACAGATCGAGCCGACAAGTCCCAATTAGATATTATCCCGACACCCAAACCCATGGATATCATTTTTTTTATTGTAGGCAAAGCCTGAGGATACGGGTGCCACAAAGGATTGAAACTTCTCCAAATCTCCTTCCAGCGCACACATATCGAGAATACGTCACCATCGATGTCAAGATAATTGCACAGGAATCCCATATACCATGGTAAATAGTGCTCAAAAGGTCTTCCTAGAACACCTGGATATTCCCTCATGAAGAGCTTAGCCACACTGTGAAATGCTCTATCGACCTCCTCTAAAGATCTCTCATAGCCAAATTCGGCGAGTAAGGTTCTAAAGGGCTCTTCTCGTTTTATATAGAGAAGAGTATATCCTATATCGAACCAAACAAAATTATATCCCATAATGATTACAACTCCAGATGCAGTAACTTTTGCGCTAGCAACGTTTCGCCGCCGAAGGCGGCCTTGGCTTGGGCCAAAAGTTCGTTATGCACCCCCCAGTGAGGCAGGTGGGTGGCGACGAGCCTGCCGACGCCCGCGGCGAGGGCGAGTTCGCCCGCCTCACCCGCGCTCATGTGCCCGGGGATCTTGCCTTTATAAAGATCGTAGAGGCTGGTTTCGCAGAGCAAAAGGTCGGCGCCTTCGGAAAAGGGTACCAGTTCCCAACAAGGTTCGGTATCGCCGGAGTACACCAGGGAGGCCGAACCGCAGTCGGCCCGGATGGCAAAGCAGGGATCGGGGTGAGCGGTAGGCACGAAGCTGAACCTGAAGGGGCCAATCTCCAACAGACTGTTCCTGTTATAGGTCGCCCCCAGAACGCAGTCTCTAAAGCTTAAGATATTCGTGTGTGCGTATTCGTCGTGACCGTAGACCATCAGGGGATTTTGCCGCCTGTGCAGGTCCATATCGATCAACGCGGCGTATTGGAGACAGCCCAAGTCGGCCATATGGTCGGCATGATAATGGCTCAAGATCACCGCGTCGATATCCGCCAGGGACATGTGCTCCTGGAGCACCGACAGGGCTCCCGAACCGCAGTCCAATAAAACCGAAGTCTCCTCCGCCTGGAGAAGATAGCAGCTGGTCGCCTCCCCGCAATTAGGATACGCGCCCCAATGGCCAATGACGGTCAGCGAGAATTCGCTCATCGACGCTCCTTTTCCAGATAGGGCAGCAACTCGGTGACGTCGCGAATGAGGATGGAGCTGTCCAACTCCTCAACGCCGAAAGTACCGAATCGATTGATGATTCGATACCCCATGCCCACCGAACTCGCTCCCACGGCGTCATCGTAGTAATTATCGCCCACGTAAAGACAATCTTCAGCTTTGACCGAAGCCTTCTCCAAGGCTATTTCGAAGATTTCGCGATTCGGTTTTACGGCTCCGACTTCGCTTGAAATAATCGTCGTTTCGAAAAACTCCAGTATTCCCCGCCGGACGAGGATATCCCTGGCGCCAGGATCCCAGTTCGAAATGACCCCCAGCCTGAAGTCCCGGGATCGGAGTTCTTTCAACAGCCCCGGCACGAAGGGATAGGCCAGCCATTCCAGCCTGTTTTCCTCCCATGCCTTGAGCCACTGGTTGAGAAAGCTTGTCAGATCTCCGTCGATTCCAAGGTATTCGCAGAGTTGGGCGAAGTAACGGGGCATGAATTTCTTGGCCGGAGTTCCCAGCAAGCCCGGGTATTCCCGCATAAACCTTTTATCAACGACGTGAAAGGCCAATTCTATCTGGCCCTCGCTCCGCCGATATCCGCGGTCGGTAATCAGCTGATTAAAGAGCTTTTCCCTCTCGTTATAAAGAAGGGTGTATCCAAGATCGAACCATATAAATCCGACGGCCACTAAGTTACTCCAGGGAAAACTATTTATGTCGTCGCTATTAGAGGATCAAACAGATGAGAAACCTCCAAGCGCCCTCTGGAAATCCATTATACGGTCAAAAAGCGGCAAGTCAACCTTGATTTCCAAGATTATTAGGTGCTTTTTAGTTCGATAAAAAGCGCCGCCGGAAGCCTTCGAGGGCAATAGAGGAGGTTCCGTCGAGAAACGGGCCAAATCCAGCCATTTTCTCAAATATAGTAAAGCCAAAGCATAGCGTTGCGCGCCACATTCGAATCAACAAAATCGGTCAACGCGACCTCGAAAATCGCCGCTCCTTTCTGAACTTTCGAGAGTGTCGGAGGCACCCCGGCGGCCGGAATCCCCGGGGCGGCGTTTTTCCCGGGATCACTGCATTTTACGTATTCGAATTTCCATATCTTTTTCGTCTTCCAAAAGTTTCAGCAAGCGGGCGGTATCGCTGTTTCCGTAGTGGTAAGGATAGAGGATCGAGGGCTTGATGCGTCGGGCGGCGGACGCCACCTGCTCCGGCAACATCGTGTACGGCTGGTTCATCGGCAGAAAGGCGATATCCACAGGACCGAGATCGCTCATCTCGGGGATGTCCTCGGTGTCGCCGGCCAGATAGATCCGCAGCGAACCGATGCCAAGAAGATACCCGTTGTCCCCCCTGCCCTCGGGGTGAAAATGCGTACGCCCCTCGCTGATATTGTAAGCGGGCACCGCCTTTATTTCGATTTCGCTTTTCCACGACGGCACGGGAATTTTCAGCGTCTCTCCATGCCTCAAAACCTCGCCGGTTCCCAGCTTGTTTCTGGCCGGCGGGGAGAGAACGAGCCTCGTCCCCGGCTTGCTCACTGTTTTTATCACCCCGCCGTCCAGATGGTCCGCATGTTCGTGGGTCACGAGAATAAGGTCGGCCTTGGGATATCTCGTATAAATCCCGTAATCGCTCACCGCGTCCACGTAGACCACAAAATCGTCCAACTCCATGGCCAGGGATCCGTGGCCGAGAAAGCTGATCGTCAAGGTCCCGGGGCCGGGGTTGAAATAATCGGATTCCTTGTCGAAGGATTTTTTCGCTTCCATTCATCCTCCCTGCGGCTGCTGCGAGGCCGCGCCGTTATGGTTAGTACCTGCATCGAAGATTGTTGAGAGAAGGAGGGAATGAGGACGGAAGGCGGCTCGGGCTAAAGACAATTCCCTGCGGCGCTGTCTCAGGAACCTTTTCAACAATCTTCGATGCAGCGACTTATGGTTAAAGGGTATAGGCATCGTTCGCCCTCGTCAACCTTTATCTTCCGCCCGGGGCGGCCGTTCCGGCCCCATACGATCTCGCCCGCGAGGGTTCCGCCGCCGGAGAGAGTAGGGTAGCGGGCGCGCGGAAGGGAGCCCGGTCGGCGCCCGCGCTCACCCCGTCAGGCGCGGACGCCGGCTCCCGTTGGCGATAGGTTTTTTTTCTGATACTCTGGCGCCCATGGATACAGAACAGAGAGTCAAGCTGGGGTCGAAGGCCGCCGCGGCTTTTCTCGGTATCGGCTCCGAAGTCAAGGATAGGGCGCTGGGCGCCATAGCCCGGCGCATCGATGAGTCCAGGGCCGAGATCGAGTCGGCGAACGCCGCCGATATGGCCGCGGCGGAACGTTCCGCCCTGCCTTCGCCCTTGCTCAAGCGGCTGAGCTTCGGCGGCACCAAAATAGACGAAGCCCTGAGAGGAATCGAAGCGCTCATAAAACTGCCCGACCCCTGCGGCAGGCTTTTGGAGGCCCGGCTCCTGGACGAAGGTCTCGTATTACGCCGGGTATCCTGCCCCATAGGGCTTATCGCGACTATCTTCGAAAGCAGGCCCGACGCCCTGGTGCAGATGGCCTCGCTGGCCGCGAAAAGCGGCAACGCCATCGTCCTGAAAGGTGGCAGCGAAGCCCGGGAAACCAATCGGGTTTTGTCCGCGATTATCGCCCGGGCCGGCGAGGCCGCCGGCCTGCCTTCCGACTGGCTCGTGGCCTTGGAGACCAGGGAGGAAATCGGAAACCTTTTGCGCCTGGACGCTTATGTCGACCTGGTGATCCCCAGGGGATCCAAGGAATTCGTCGCCCGTATCCAAGCCACCAGCCGAATCCCTGTTTTGGGACATTCCGACGGGGTTTGCCATGTGTACATTCATAAGGACGCCGATCCAAACATGGCCAGCGTTATCGCCATCGATTCCAAAACTCAGTATCCAGCCGCCTGCAACGCGGCGGAAGTCCTGCTTATCCATAAGGATTACGCCGAAAAGGGGCTTCTTCCCCTCCTTTCGGCCCTGGTCGAGGCTGGGGTACGTCTGGATATCTGCCCCCGCTGCGAGACCCTGCTCTTACAAGAAACGGAAAGGGCCGACGAAGCCAATCAGCCTCGGGCCCAAGCGGCGCGGACATTGCCGGCATATTCAATCAAGAGGGACGAGGATTGGGCCGTGGAATATCTGGATACCCGTATGGCGGTGAAAATCGTCGATTCCCTGGAAGATGCGATCGATCATATCAATCAATACGGCTCCGGCCATACCGACGCCATCGTATCGGCCTCTGGCCAAGCCGCCGCCGGCTTCATGGCGGGGGTGGATTCGTCGTCCGTTTACCATAACGCCAGCACCCGCTTCGCCGACGGATATCGATACGGCCTGGGTGCGGAGGTGGGAATTTCCACCGGCAAGCTCCATGCCAGGGGGCCTATGGGACTTCAGGGGCTTTTAAGCTACAAATGGCTTCTGGAAGGCTCAGGCCAGATCGTGGCCGATTACGCTTCCGGCAAACGAAGCTTTTCGCACAAGGATCTTCCGCTGGACGGAGAGGGGCGGTGATATGGATCAACTCGATACGGTAAATACAACCACCATCGGCGAGGACAATGAGGAAGCCGCGGCCAGGGCGGCCAGGGCCGCCCTGGCCGCGGCGACTCGGATCGTCGTCAAAATAGGCACCGCGACCATAACAAAACCGAAAGACGCCCCCGCCCGGCTCACCCGCTCCCACAAGCCCTCCGGAACCGACACGGGCCGGGGCGGAGTGGACAGCGCCTACATACACCAGGTGGCGGAACAGTTTTCCCAGCTGGTGGCCGCGGGCAAACAGTTGATTCTCGTCACGTCGGGAGCCATAGGAATGGGCGCCCGGGAGCTGGGCATCACGAAGCGACTTACCGAGGTCAGGATGCGTCAAGCCTGCGCCGCCATCGGCCAACCCATCCTTATGGAAGAATACCGCAAAGCCTTTGGCGTCTACGGCCTCACCGCCGCTCAGCTCTTGGTGACCCGGGACGCCTGGGACGACAGGGCTTCCTATCTCAATCTCCAGGCTACCATCGAAACCCTTTTAGCCGACCGGGTCGTGCCGGTTTTCAACGAAAACGATACGCTATCCACCGCGGAAATAGGAAACGCCTTCGGCGACAACGACAGGCTTTCCGCCTATGTTGCCAGTAAAATCGGCGCCGATCTTCTTATAATCCTTTCGGACGTGGATTATCTCTACGATGCCGATCCCAGGACGAATCCCCGGGCAAAACCGGTACCCTATGTGCGCAAGCTCACCGGCGAACAGCGTTCTTTCGCGGGCGACCGAGGTTCGGAGTTTTCCACCGGCGGCATGAAGACCAAGCTGGCGGCGGTGGAGATCGCCCGGGACGCGGGATGCCGGGTAGTCATCGCCCATGGACGGGAACAGCGGGTTATAGCCAGACTCCTTGCCGGAGAGGCTATCGGCACCCTCTTCGACGCCGAAGGCGCCTTGAAAAACAGGATACGGTGGCTTAAAAACTCCCAACCTAAGGGTAGTATCACGGTAGACGAGGGAGCCCTCGCCGCCATGAAGGCACATAAGTCCCTGCTGCCCCGGGGTGTCCTGGCCGTGGAGGGCGATTTCGGCAAAAACTCGGTAGTGCTGGTCAACAGGAGCGCCAAGCTCATATCCAGTTTTTCTTCGGCCGAAATAGCCCAGATTAAGGGAGAAAGAACCGAAAAAGTCGAAAGCATCCTGGGCAAGGGCTGCCCCCATGTCGTGGCACGGCCCGAAGAGATCGCCTTTTTGGACGAATGAACCTTATTCTCCCGGGCAATACCTTGCCACGTTTCTGATCGCCGGCGGCTGGCCCAGAGGGATCGCCAAAGGCTTTCTGGACGGATCCTATCGCCAGCAGGCGCCCGGCGCTGGACTATTCGCGTTACTCCCCTTAGTTTAAGCTTGCCCAGGCCGATGGGCGTTGTATAATATCGGATATCATCCCCGGCCTATTCCGGGCGAGGAAGGCTATGTACAAAAATCTTTCAACGGAACCCCGCCGCTCCCAGGAGGTCGCCGCTCATATCAAGGCCCTCATTCGGGACAATAAGCTCAAGCCGGGTGAAAAACTTCCCAACGAAATGGAGCTCTGCGGTCACTTCGCCGTTTCAAGGCCCACCGTACGCGAGGCTGTCAAGGCGCTGGTATCCCAGGGAATAATAGAAATTCGACGGGGCAAGGGCACCTTTGTGCGCCAGACGCCCGGCATATCCGAGGATCCCCTGGGCCTGGATTTCATCGTCAATCCCAATATGCGGCTCGTGCTCATAGAAGCCCGGATCATCATCGAGCCGGGCGTGGCCAGGCTGGCGGCGCAGAACGCCGACGACGACGCTATCGCCGCCATTGGCGCCAGCGTCAAGGAAATGGAGGATATCGTCCTTCAAAACAAGGTGAACATCGAAGCGGAGCTGAGTTTCCACCGGAGCATCGCCGAAGCGACCAAGAATCCGGTGATCACCCGCATCATTCCCATCATTATGGAATCAATTACCAAGACATACAAAGACGCTCCCCGCACCACCGAAGACCATCGCCACGCATTGGAGGAGCATAGGCGTATTTACCAGGCCATAGCGTCCCGGGATCCGGAGAAATCCTTTCAAGCCATGCACCAGCACCTGGACGAAAGTTACCAGCGCACGCTTTCCAAGCAAACCGCCGTTTCGGAACCTAAAGCGAAGCCCTAGGCCCGGGCAGACCGCATTTGCCAAAAAACCCGGCTCTTCCTGTGGGAAGTCATCTCTCCGCAAAATGCCCTATCTCATTCCCGCGACTGAGAATTACTCCGCCCCGCCGGCTCAAGAACGATTCCCTTTATCGCCCGGCGGGTTTTTTCTTTTTAAACAGCCCTAGCGAATAGATAACCGAGAAAATCGCGAAGACATAGAACATTATCGAAAGCGGCGACCTGAAGAGCACGGTCCAATCCCCATACGAAATGATCAAAGCTCTGCCCAGCTCCTGTTCGGCGATGGGTCCGAGAATGAGCCCCAATATGACCGATGGGGCGGAAAAGCCGTATTTTTTCATAAAATAGCCTACAACGCCGAAGATCATGGCAAGCAGAACGTCATAGGCGCTGTTGCCCAGGGAGTAAGCCCCCAGCAGGCAGAGACAAAGAATTGTGGGATAGAGTATCCCCAGAGGGACCTTGAAGATAAGATTCGCCGCGCGGATGCTGAAGTATCCAAGGACGAGCATGAGAAACTGGGCCGCCAAAAACCCAACGAAAAGGTTGTTGACGATCTGCGGCGATTGGGAAAACAGAAGGGGTCCCGGTTGGACACCGATTATCATCAGCGCCCCCAGCATGACGGAAGTAACGACATCGCCGGGGATTCCCAGCGTGATGAGGGGGATCATGGCTCCGCCCGTCGTGGCGTTGTTCGCCGCCTCGGGAGCGGCGATGCCCGCCAGATTCCCCTTGCCGAAGCTTTCAGGATCCTTGGAAAAGCGTTTTGTCTCGTTATATGCCATGTAGGAGGCAATGGACCCGCCGGTGGCGGGGATTATTCCAATGATCGTGCCCAGGAGCGAAGAGCCGAGAATGACCTTCCACAAGCCTTTGAGTTCCTTTGGCCTGGGCAAAATCTCGCCGATCTTGTGCTTGCTGGACACCCGCCGCAGCGTTCCCTCGTTCAAACGCTCCACCTGGGACAAGACCTCGGAAATAGCGAAAAGACCAATCAGCACCGGCATAGTGGAAAAGCCCACAAGAAGCCGGGTTATCCCGAAGGTGAAGCGCTCCGTGCCCAGGGAAGGATTCAGACCCACCATGGAGAGCAGAAGGCCGAAAAAGCCCGAAAGCAGGCCTTTGGTAAGGGAAGAGGAAGATACGCTAGCCATGATGGTAAGGCCGAAGATCATGAGCGCGAAGTATTCCGAGGGTCCGAATTTCAAGGCGATTTTCGCCAGTTGGGGGGCCAGGAAAATCAGACAGAGGGTGGAGATAATACCGCCCGCCGTGGAGGCGACGAGGGCTACGCCCAGGGCCTTGCCGGCCTGGCCTTTTTGGGTAAGGGGGTATCCATCCAATAAAGTAGCGGCGGCGGAGGGAGTTCCGGGGGTCGATATAAGCACCGCCGCAATGGAACCTCCGAACATCGAGCCGCAAAAAAGCCCGCTCATCATGATCAGGGCGGAGGAAGGTTCGATATATATAAGGAAGGGAAGCATCAGAATTATGCCCGTCGATCCCGAGAGCCCCGGTATGGCGCCGACAATGATGCCGCCCGCCACCCCTATGACCAGGAAATGGATATGGGCAAGAACATAGAGAATCGCTTCGACAATTCCCGACATGGCAATTCTCCTCTCACCAAATAAAAGAACGGGGCAGGGGAACGCGGAAGGCGCTCCTGAAAACCCAGTATAGGACTACCGCGATAAGTATCGACACAAGGAGTATCTTGAGGGGCTTTCGTTCTCCGAAAAACCACATTGTCATGGCCGCAAGCGGCGGTGTCACGATGATGTATCCCAGGTCTTCCATGGTAAGGGCGTAGGCGAGCATCGCCGCCGCAAGGATAAGGAGATACCAGGCAGTCTTGCCCCTGGGCAAGGTCTTAGCCCTCGCCGCGGTTTCCCCGCGCCTTACCTGGACGTGGCGTTTTTCCCGACGCATCTTCAAGGCCCCTTGGACGATCAGGAGCAGCGAAAATCCGAAGGCTGCCGCTATGATGACCATGGGGTAAGCCCTCGGATTGATTCCGATGCTCATTTCGGGAAACGAAAGCGTCCCGATATAGAATAAAATTGAAAAAGCCCCGGTGATGAGGCCGCAGATGACGTCTATCTTGCCCATAGACTGGATTTCCTCATATAGAATTCGTCCGAAAAAGACTCCACGGCGGCCCGGCACGGGAAGCCCCCGCACAGGGCCGCCCCGCCCGCCGCGCCTCGGCCCCGGGGCCGAGGCGCGGCGAAACGCCTTTCCCGCCGGCGCTTATTTATACTTGCTGCCCAGCTTGTTTTCTTTCACGACCTTTTCGTAATAGTCGTCTTCCTTCTGGATCAGCTTCCCGAAATCCTCGGTGTTACGATAGTCCAGAAGCAGGCCCGACTGGGCGGCGAGCTTGATGAACTCCGGATCTTCCATGGCGGCCTTGAATCCGTCGTGGGGAATCTTGATCTTTGCCGGATCGGTACCCTTGAGCGCAGCGATTCCCCTCCACTGGCCCATGGCGAAATCGTACCCCAGCTCCATGGCGGTCGGATAGTTGGGGAACTCGGGCAGGCGTTTCTCGGAGAATACGCCAAGACATTTCAGCTGTCCCGCCGCGAGCTGGGGGACCCCCTCGGGCGGGCCGACCGTGATCACGTCCACCTGGCCCGCCACCGCTGCGGTGACTGTCGGGGCTCCGCCGGCATGGGGGACGTGGTTGAACTTGACGCCTACCGCTGACTCGAAGGCCAGGGCGATCATGTGGGTGCCGCCGCCGGCGCCGGCGTTGCCCAGGTTAACCTTGCCGGGACGCTTCTTGGCGTCTTCGACCAGGTCCTTGAGGTTGTTGTAGGGCGAATTAGCCGGAGCCAGGAACCAGACCGGTGCCATGACGACGTCGATGACAGGCTCGAAGCTGTTGGCGTCGTAGGGCGTTTTCTGCATATGGGTTACCGTGATGGAGGGGGTGGCCCAGGCGACGAGATAGTGCCCGTCGTTTTTCTTGGTCATCGCCTCCACGTAGCCGGGAACGGCCGCCCCACCGGGCTTATTGGTTACGAGTATGGGCACTCCCAAATACTTCTGGATCACCGGCTGGAATATGCGGACCATGACATCGGTAGCGCCGCCGGCGGCCCAGGGGACCATGATCTCCAACTCCCGTTCGGGGAATTTCCCCTTAACCTGGGCGCCGACACCGGCTGCGACCAAGAACAATAGCAGCGTGACGGCGGCAAGCATTCGTTTCGTCTTCATGAAAGCCTCCTTAAAAATAATTCGAAGGAAGCGGTTCTTTCCGCTTCCGGAATTCCCAAAATCCGATTCCCCGAACTGGCCCTTCGGTACCCGGGGCCAGGTTTCGCCCACGCCCCGGCGGGCAGGCTTCACTACAACTCCATAATCGCCGGCCGGCTGAAGTTATAGCCGCCATAGCTCGCCTTAAACTCCGGGAAGAGCACCGGCGTGGAAAGCACAATAGGACCGGCGCTGGTGGCGAGCATCGTATCTTCGCTCTTCACCCCGGTAATCGACGGGTTCCAGGTAAATGCCTGGTTTTCCTGAATAATATCCTTGGTAGCCGCCGTCGCCTTGTAATCCCTGCCGAAATACCCGATGGACCCACCCTGGTGATGGAGCCGATATTCCCCGGGATAGCCCTTTTCGGCGTAGGCTTTCAGCGCCGCGGCGAAAACCTCCGATGCGGGACGGCCCGGAATGGTGGCCGCCATCATAGCCGAGTCCACATAAACATTGTCCTCGTAGCGTTTGGCCAGGTCGGCGGGCAGCTTTCCGAACTGCACAAATCTGGTTATGGACACGATCAGACCCCGTTTTCGCGAATTCACGCTTATCATCGCCCTTTTCTCGATCTTTTTATCCGTGGCTATCGCGTGCCGGTAGAGCCCGATGCGCTCGTCGGCGGCGCAAAAGGCGACAATAAAGTCCATACCCGCCTTCCACAGTTTCTCGGACAGCCTTCCCACCACAGCCCGCTCTTCCTCGCCGGGACGTATGCCGAGGGCCGTCTCTTCGGCGATCCGGGAGGTCTCCAGCGCCTGGACCTTGAGGCGTTCCACCTCCCAGGGGGTGAGGGAATATCGAAGAGGATTGATCGCCGAGGAGACATCGGTCGCTCCCGGAAAGCCCATGTCGGCGCCGACGGCTCCGCCGGCCAGGTCCGCCACGATTTTCGCCTCCCTGTCCTCGTTCCAGGGGAAGGAAACAATCTCGTAGCCCTGCCTGACCACGCCCTCTTCCCTCTCCAGCCTCAGGGTTTCGATATTGTTGCAGATGACGTATTCTTTGTTCCTGGTTATCAAGACTCCGGCGATGCCCACCTCGGTTCCGAGGCCGACAATGGAGTAGCCGCCCGCGGTGACCCAGGCGAAGTTGGAGCTTTTCTTCAAATAGACCGCGGATAGATTGCGCTGCTCCAAAAGGCTGTGGATCCGCCGTTTTTTTTCGGCTATTTCATCCTGGTTGAATTCGAACATTGATTCCCCTCGTTTCGATAGTATGCTTGACAGATCGCCCGTCGCTTTCCTAATCTTATGTTGTAAGACGTCTGCTGTCAATAAAATTTATGCTGGAGGTTTTATGCGCGTTCTCTTCACCGGAGGAACCGGCAACATCTCGACGGCCTGTACCGCCCTGGCGCTTGAAAAAGGCATCGAAGTATTCCATCTCAACCGGGGTACCAGACCCGAACGGGAGCAGACCGGGGTACGCAGCCTCAAGGCCGATATACGGGACCCCGAGGCGGTGCGGCGAGCGCTGGGAAGTACGCGATTCGACGCGGTCGTCCAGTTTTTGGCCTTCAGACCAGAGCATATCGAGACCGATCTGGGGCTGTTCGCCGATAAAACCGATCACTATGTTTTCATCAGCACCTGCTCGGCGTACAAAAAACCTTCGCTCACGCCGTGGATCACCGAGGATACGCCGCTGGAGAATCCCTTCTGGGAGTATTCCCGGCTCAAGGCGGCCTGCGAAGAAACCTTGAGGAAAGGAGCGGCGAGGCTCTCCATGCCCTATACCATCGTCAGGCCTTCCCACACCTATGACGATGGCTGGATACCCGGCTGCTTCGGCTCGGGCAGCTACGGCCTGGCCTGGCGTATGCTCAAGGGCCTGGAGGTAGTCGTGCCCGGAGACGGCCAATCGCTCTGGACCCTCACCCACGCATCGGATTTCGCCCTGGGTCTTATCGGCCTTTTGGGAAAAGAAGAGGCCTTCGGCGAGGCTTTCCATATCACCTCGGACGAACATCTCACCTGGGACGCCATACACAGAATCATCGGCCAGGCACTGGGGGTCGAACCCAGGATCGTCCATGTAACCTCCGAGTACATCGCCCGGCTCTATCCGGAGCGCGGCGCGGGGCTCTTGGGCGACAAGGCGGTTTCCGTCCTTTTCGACAACTCTAAAATCCGGCGCCTGGTCAGGGACTTTTCGCCCAGGATCAGCTTCGAGCAGGGGATCCGGAAGTCCTTGGCATGGTTCGATCAGCGACCCGCCATGAAAATTCCCGACGCAACGATGAACGCCGAAATGGACGATATCCTCAAGCGCTGGAAGGCTGGATATTCATTCTAAGCCGGAATATCCCGGGGAAAACCATACTCGAAGGTTCGGGAAGAGCTTGGGATGTATGGTTTTTCACAAGCGGCGCGGATTAGTTGAACGATACTGAACAATAGAGTACAGTATCGGTAATGAAATTTCGGGACTTGCTCAGGCTTTTCGGCCACAGGGTTTGGTTTGATTTCGAAATGCTCCGCCTGGCCTCCGGCGAAGCCGCCGAATCGGTCCATACCGAGGTCTACCGTTGGCGCAGAACCGGCAGGCTGATCGAACTGCGCCGCGGCCTTTTTGTCCTGGCGGAACCTTGGCGCAAACAGATCATCCAGGGGGCCGAACTCGCCGACCCCATCTATTCTCCCTCTTACTTGAGCGGACGATGGGCCCTGAGATACTGGAAGCTTCTACCTCCAATGCCGGGGCTCGAGTACAGTTCGGTGAGCGCCAGACCCGCCCGGACCTTTACCAACTCCTTCGGAACCTATTCCTATGCCACCCTGCCCCGGGACCTGCTTTTCGGCACGACAATTTTTCCCGGCGCGGAAATTTTCGACGGCGCGACATGCTCTTCCGGCGTGGAAGCCTTTGCCGATCCGGCAAAGGCTCTTCAAGCGGGAACTGACAAAAGATTCTTGCAAGATTCGATCCGCCGAGCGTCGCTCCCCAGGATTGCCCTGGCGGAAAAAGCCCTTCTCGATCTCTGCTTCATCGAAGGCGGGGAGTGGGATACGGCGAGGCTGGCCGGCCTCGGGCTCGCGAGCCCTTTCAAGGATCTTGAGCCTGCGACCCCCATCCCCGGCCCCGGGATTTTGACGGCCAGACCCGGCATCGATCCGGAAAAGCTCGGAGCGATGGCGGAGCGTTCGGGGCGGCCCAGGCTTATCAGGGCTGCGAAAGCCTTCTCGAAGCTGGCGGCCGGCCGGGGAAGCAGGGGAGCACAAGATGCCGAAGCCCCCCGGTTACCCTGGCGTCGGGAGGAGCCATGACCCGCGAATCGATGCTGGAATTGACGGCGGAGGCAGCCCAGGGACTTAGACCGATCCTCATGAACGCCTGCCTGGAATCGGCGCTGCTGCGAACCTTTCACGAGACTTCAGCCTTTTCCTGTATTTGCTTGACCGGCCAAAGCGCCCTCAGATACGGCTCGGGCCTGGAGGGGCTATGCTCCGGTCCGCGTTCCGAATGGGGAGAGCTCAGATTCAGGCTTTTTGATAAAAGAGGGTATTACCCGGAACGCTGGCTATTCAAAGCCCAACGTCGCCTGAAGTTCATGGGGATCGATAGCCGAATAGGCTTTACCAGAAAAGCCAGCTCCCATATAGGCTGGATCCGGGCGCCGGACCTGGCCGAGGCCGCAGACCTGGCCAATACGAATAGCCTGGTCGATACGGCCGGCTCGGCGGATCCGAAAAGGCCCGCGGCGCCCCCGCCGGGGGTAAAGTTTCTTATCCACATCCCGACCGGTCCGGTCGAAGCGCCGGCCCCGGGCAGGATCGTTCTGGTAGAAGGTTGGGGGGAGTGCTTTAGCCTGCGCCTGGAGGATTGAGCCCACATTCGGGCCAGGTCCGGCGCCCCTTGCCTGATCGCCCGTAGCCCAGGTATTCTCCTTCCCGGAAGTTCCTGTCAAAGCCCCGCGAGTTCGGGCCCGAACTGAACGAGGTCCGCCTTTTCAGGCTTTATGCAAACGCTGGGCGGGAACGACGCCGATACCTTTCTGGATGAGTTTTTCCGCCGTGGTATTGCAGGCTTCCACCTTGTCCAGGAAATTCTGCTTTAGATTATCCCAATCGCCCGAAGCGATAACCTCGGATTTATCCCTGAAATAATCCAGGATGTCCGAACTATGGTTCCGCCGGGCTTCCATCCCGGGATCGGCGCCCTCGTGTTTGGCGGAAATGTTCGGCACCCTGGCGGCCACCTCCAGCAACTCCTCCCTTCTGTTATAGGGTTGGATAACGATGCTGCGGTAGGTCTCGGTGATATGGTGCTCGAAGCGGATGCACTCCTCGAATCCCAGGGATTTTCGTACCAAAGAACTCGCCTCGATGGTGGCGTTGTTCACCGAGTTGGACCAGTTGAAGCCCACCAGAGGAGTGCTGCCGTCGTCCCGGCTGAAGAGCTTGGCGGCGGTCATTATCCAAAGGGCGTGGTAGGGATTGTCCGAACCGAAAAAGACGGAAATCTTGAAATGGATATCCACTCCCAGTTTATAAAGCAGAAAGCCCAAAAAAATCGTGCCTGCGTTGAAATTGAGCACATCCTGGACGCCGTAGTTCGTATAGTAGTAGAGAAATTCCTTGACCCATGCCAGGGCGTGCTCGTTGGGCTGCCCTATGCCGCCGAAATAGCCGGTTATGGTGGCGGGGCCGCCCAGGTGAGGATTGGAGCCGTCGGTTCCCTTGGTATCCAGGGTTTCCACGAAGGAAGCGCCCATGATGTCCACCGCGGCCAGAATCGCCGGCAGATCTCCGTCGGCTTCGGACTCCTTCATCTTGCGCACCGCGATAAAGCGGCCCGGAACCAAGTTCCGTTCGCGGATAGCCCGTTCGCACATCGCCCTGATCCAGGGGAAGTACTGCAGCGCCGATACTTCCAGGGTAACCGCCGTGGAGTGATCCGACGGAGCGGCAGCCCCGCCCAGCAGGTTTCGCCCATACTCATCCATGCCGATGAAGGCTCCCTTCTCCCGCATGTTCATGAGCCACTCGATATCGCCCAGATAGTCCTTATTCTTCGCTTCGATTTTTTTCAGCAAGGCTTCGGGTTTTCTGGCCGCCGCCGCCTTGGCGTTGATCTCCTTTGGCGTTCCATAGGCCGCGACGATGGCTAAAAATTCCTTGATCGCCGGCGCCTTTGGATCGACGAGCAGCCCGTTCAGCGCGTCCAGGCGCCCGGTCGGTATGTGCAGCCTATCTTGCAGTTCCTTCATCCTACACCTCCGATACATGATTATACGTGATCCCCGAGCATGAACTCCGCCGGATAAGGCGCAAAGCGACTTTGGCCCTCCAGGCATGTTTCGCGGTACCTGGGCACATAATGCAGGATAATCGCAATCGGGACAAGAAGCGGAAGTTACTGTATCGAAGATTGTTGAAAGAAGGGAGGAATGAGGACAAAAGCGAGGTGGTGTTGAATCAAGACAGGGTATTCAAATCGTATACGAGGCATGACAACACTTATTCCCTTCTGTCCCAATCGGCGATGTCGATATCATCGAGTTCCTGAAGGGACCTACACCGCCTACTCATCCTTTGGTTTCTATACGACACAACGCCAAGGACGTCTTGCTCGTTACCTCTGTAAAGCCTGCGGCAGCAGTTTCTCATCGCAAACCTTCTCGCTTTCTTACTACCTTAAGAAAGAAGGCAGCTTTGCAGCGATACAGTCGAGGCTCTGCAATACAGAAGGCATCCGTGCCATCGGCAGAACACTCGGCCTTTCGTGCGCATCGGTTTCAAACCGCATAGGAAGGATGGCACGGAACTGTACCGCTATGCACGAACAGGTGACAAGCGCAGTTCCTGCTCCTGAATCGCTGGCCGCGGACGGGTTCGAATCTTTCTGTTGTTCCCAGTATTTCCCAAACAATATCCACATGCTTGTAGGCCGTAGCTCACAATTTGTCTATCGTTATGACTATGCACTTATACGGCGGAAAGGGAGGATGAGCGAAGCGCAGAAAAAGAAACGAGCGGAGTTGGAAGCTCGTGTGAAGTATCCCGTCCGGAGTATTGAACAGAGTTTTCGACGGGTGCTTGATGAAGGGCTTGAGCACTGTTTCGAGGACAAGAGGGATCGCCGGTTGGAGTTATGGACCGATGAGAAGCAGGAGTATGCGCGGGTATTGAGGGAGAAGCAGGGCGCGGCGGCACGTGCCGTTGCTAAAGGAAGGCTTGTGCATCGAACGATTAGTTCAAAAGCGGCGCGGACTAAGGACAATCCCCTGTGGGCGGTGAATTATCTTGATAGGGAACTTCGGAAGGATCTTAAGGAACATGTACGTGAAACAGTCTGTTGGGGGAGGAATGTGAACAACCAGATGGAGCGGCTGAGCGTGTATTTATGGCAGCATAACTACATAAAGCCATACAGGATAGCGAGCAAGGGGAAAAAGGAGGCGACAAGTCATGCCGAACATGCCGGGTATGAAACGGCTTCGATTAAACAAAGGGTGGAACATATATGGAATACGCGTGCCTTTTTCTCCCGAGGCAGCTATGGGCAGTTAGCGACAATGACCTGGATGCGGAGGCGCACGACCCCCCTCAAGCACAGCCCCGACTACTTGCCCTCCCGGGTCGCTTCATGAGCTTTTCCACATTCTTCGATGCAGATACTATAGTTTAAAAATCTCTCGGATTTTCTCCTCCAGATTTCCTGCGGCCTTTTCTATGCCCTCTCCCACGCTGTTGATCACCTTGACTATAGGGTCGTCGCTTTTTTTAAATTCTTCCTTGTAATACTGATACCCCTGCTTCATCTCCTCCCCGGGCTTTTCTCCTTCCATACCTCTTCGGAGATAATCGCCGTTCAGTATCGATTCGTACGCGCCGGAGGAAGCCCAGGATTTGAGCTCGCCCAGGCGCACAACAGGATAGGGATGGGAGAGCTTCATCTGTCCGAAAATCTTGTGTACCGAATCCAGCACCGTCTTCTGGGATTCATATTCCTCGGCCTGGGCGAAAAAATCGTTCAGGTTGACCTGGGAGAGGTCCTCGGCGCCGGCCATTTTCATCAGAATATTATATGAAGGCGTTTCGTCCTGCACCGCGAGGAGCTCGGCCCTATCGCAGGAAAGCTCGCTTTTGCGATTCCATTCCATGAGGGCCGCCCAGACCGCGCTCTTCAGAAGCTCCCCCATGGGGATGAAGCTTAGGGAAATATTGGAAAGATACCAAATGAGGGTTTTGTAAAGGCTATGGCCGCTCATTATGTGGCCCATCTCATGGGCGAGAATCGCTTTCAGCTCCGCCTCGTCGAAATGGCGCAACAGGGAGGAGTTTATGGTGATAAAGGGTTTTTCGACGCCCAGGGCCCCGGCGTTGAACATCGGATTCTGACAGACGTAGAGTTCCGGACGATAGTTCCAGTCGAAGGTTTCCACGATATCGTTCATCAGCGTATTGAGCCGGGGAAACTGGTTTGCGCTCACCTTGACGTTGGAGGCCAGCACCTCCAGACGCAGGCCCCGCTCGGTCGCCGCGGAGATAAGTTTCTTGGCTAGTTCATCCAGCCCTTTGAGCTGCTGCACCATGCTGAGGGCGGCCTTGTCGGCCGGATGCTCCCAGGATTTCGGATCGATGGCGTATAATTTCTTGATTTTTACGTTCAGCATGGGTTATGCCCTCCCGCAACAATGATAAGCCCGGCTCCCGTCTTGTCAACAATCTTCGATGCAGTTACTTTTTCTTGACATGAAGGAAATCGCGGAGGACAATCGCTAAGATTCCATTCCACGCCGAAAGGGGAAAAAGTGAAAGAAATCCAAAAATTCGACATGCTCCGCAAGCCCCTGCGTCAGCGCTTTTTTTGGACACTGCTCGCCTGGCTCCTAAGCTATCCCGAAACGAAAAAGCGGAATCTGAAAATAAAGAAAATCGGCATGGAGGGTTTAAAACCTCCTTTCCTCTTTCTCTCCAACCACATGGCCTTTGTGGATTTCAAGGTGGCTACCCGCGCCCTCTTTCCCTTCGGGGCAAACTACGTGGTGGCCATCGACGGCTTTTTGATCAACGAGTGGCTGCTGCGGCAGGTGGGTTGTATTTGCAAACGCAAATTCACCGACGACATTTTGTTACTGCGGCACATGAGATATTCGCTGGAGACGAACAAGGCGGCCCTCGCTCTTTACCCCGAGGCCCGATATTCCTATTGCGGGACGAATTCCGTGCTCCCGGAATCCCTCGGCAAACTCATCAAAATGCTCAAAGTGCCGGTGGTCAGCTTTATCCAGCACGGCAATTACCTTTCCCAGCCCCAGTGGAACCTGGACAAGCGTGACTGCCCCCTGGAAGTAACCATGACCAGGCTGCTCACTCCTGGACAGATCGAAAAAACCAGCGTCACCGAAATAAACAGGCTGGTGAACGAGGCCTTCGAATACGACGAATACCGCTGGCAGAAAGAGAACAACATACGCATCGATTTCCCCGACCGGGCCAAGGGCTTGCACAGGATCCTCTACCAATGTCCCCGCTGTCGCGCCGAGTCCATGATGGACTCCGACAAGGACGAGCTCTGGTGCGGCAGCTGTCACAAGCATTGGAAAATGAGCGAACTCGGCGAGCTTTCGGCCGTCGTGGGCGAGACGGAGTTTTCCCATATTCCCGACTGGTTCGAATGGCAGCGCGCCCAGGTAAGAAAAGAAATCGAGGAAGGCAAGTACTTTTTCCAGGATCAGGTGATCGTCGATTCCCTGCCCAATGCCAAGGGATATATTCGCCTCGGCGAAGCCACCCTGACTCATTCAATCGAAGGATTCCTTCTGGAGCGCGAAACCGAAGGCGAAAGCTACCGGCTGGAAAAGAAGCCCCTATCCCTCTACAGCCTCCATATCGAGTACGACTACAAGGGAAAGGGCGATTGCATCGATTTATCCACCCTGGAAGACACGTTCTATATCTATCCTATCACGAGGAAGAATGTAGTCACGAAACTGCAGTTCGCTGTGGAGGAAATCTACAAAATACGACAGGCGGAACTGCTCGCCCAAAAGACCGCCGCCCTCTTCGCCCTGGACGCGGTGGAGATGAAGCGGTAAACCGAAGACAGCCTGAAAACCCAAGGCGGCTGGCCCTGCTTCGTTCCCGATAATTCAGTTTACAGCCGATGCTTTTTCTTAATAACGACTTCCGCTTCCAGCCAGTCGGACAACTCGTCGCCCGCAAGTCCCTTTGCCCTGCGGTTTTCGTAAACCCTCTGCGCCTCGGCCCGGATTTCCCTTTCAAGCTGGTCTACGCTAAGCATTGACGCGGCGCGCTTGGGGGTGGTTTTGGGAGCGGTTTCCCGGACTGCGGCTTTTTTGGGAGCGCCCTTCGATTTAGCCGGGGCTACGACCTTTTCGGTTTTTTCAGCTTTCTTTTCAGCCATCGTTTACTCCTTAGTTATGTCTAGACTATATCTAAGCTTTCTAATAAAAGACAAGCACAGTCCCGCCAGGAACATGTTTCAGTATCCCTCTTCGACAAACCCTCCCGCGTCGCCCTTTTATTGCGGAGTTCAAAGAGGGGCGGCGCCTTGGCTTGACCCAGTCGTAGACCCCGTGTAGTCTTCGCTCAGGATCCAGGAATGACCAGGGAGGTTTCTTCCATGAACAGGAAAGGCATCGTAATCCTACTTATGCTTCTTATCGGTATGGCTCCCCTTTTCGCCGCATCCGAAGCCGAACTTAAGGCTACTTACGAAGAGGCGATCAAGGCCGCCGCGGCCGCGCCCAACGACTACGAACTGAACTGGAAGGCCGCCCGGGCGGCCCGCAAATATGGCGACCATTTGGTGGTCCAGGAGATTTCGGGCTGGAAGGAAACCGCCCGGGCGGCCACCAAGGAAGGCATGAAATACGGTGAAATCGCCTTCAAGCTCAACCCCTCGGGTATCGAGGGCTGGTACTGGTACGGCCTCTGCGTGGGGACCTACTCGGACTGCGTCAGCATCGTCAAGGCCCTCGCCGAAGGACTGAAGGGCAAAACCCAGATGGGCTTCGAAAACGCCTATAAAACAGACAAGATGTACGACGACGGCGGTCCCATCCTCGCCCTGGGACGCTTCTGGCAGGTGTTGCCCGGCATAGCGGGTCAGGATCGAAAAAAGGCCGAACAGCTCTTTAACGAATATATCGATCTCTTCGGCTCAAAACCCGATCCCAGCGCCTCGGTCTGGTATTACCGAGGCCAGCTCTATAAGGATACGAACAGGACGGCCGAGGCCAAGGCGGACCTCCGGAAGGCCGCCGACATGGGCGACAAGGACGCGGCCGCGCTACTGGCCACCATGAAATAATTCCGTTTTCGCCGGTACAAAAGCGGGCCTGGGGGTCCCGGAAGAGAACTCTTCCGGGACCCCCAGGCCCGTATGTCAACGCTCCGCCGCCTTCGCGCGCTCTCCCCGGACTTACAGCGGCTTTTTACGCAAAATCGCCTGGTAAAGTTTCTCGGCATGGGGCGTGGGAATGCCCAGTTGCTTACCTAGCCGCAGAATCGTGCCGCCGAAGAGATCCCTCTCGTCCGGCCTTTCCCGCAACTCCATATCCCGCTGGAAGGACGTGCGGGTCGTGGGCGGGAATTTAGCCGCCTTGGTCAACGTATCGTCGATAATCGTTTCCGGCAGGCAGATGCCCTTAGCCTTCGCCAAGGCCACCACCTCGGCCATCACCGCCTTGGTCTCGGCCAGATCCTCCGGGGACTGAAAGACCTCGCCCAGGGTTTTGCCTTCCCGGGCGGTGACAAGCCCGAAGGGGGCTATGAAAATGTATTTGTTCCAGATTTCGACAAAGGGATCGTCCTTCCACATGTACTTGATTCCCGCCGCTTCGAGGATGGGAAGCACGGAACGATCGTCCCTGGTTTGCCCGGGTTCTTTCCCGAGGAAAATACTGCTCACCGGCCCTATTTGAACCACATGTCCCGGCGCCTGCACGAAGGAACTGATGTAAATTCCCGCGGGGTGGACGTAGCCCTCGGTGATCACCGACCGGACGCGTTCGTAAATATCGGCTCCGTTGAGAAGGGGGATTATCACCGTGGAATCGTTGATCTTTCCCTTCAGCTGATTCAGTACTTCGTTCAGGCTCTGGCCTTTTACGCAGATAAAACAGTAATCCAAAAGCGGAAGATCGGCTATGCGCTCCGTCGCCAGGCTCGGTCTGCCGACGATCTTTCCCTCCTCGGCGTCCAGTCTGATTCCCTCGCCGCGGATAGCCTCCAGCTGGGCGCCCCGGGCGATAAAACTCACTTGGTATTTCGAATCGCGTTCGCCCAGCGCCGCGAGCTTCGCGCCGACAAAGCCGCCTACCCCGCCGATACCTATTACCGCTATCTGCTTCATTTCAACTCCTTAGGCTTGCCTCGATCAATTCCATGGGTCTCCATGTCCGAGTCCCGCAACAATCAATATTATCACAGGAAAAATGAAGCGCAAAGAACGTGCTGCCGACTTCCCCCGCCCTGGCCGTATCGCCGGGCGGGGGGCGGGGTGGGGAGCTATTTATTGTCAGGTCTTTGTGATAGAATCTTTCACGACGAGAAAGAGGATCCTTTTGGATTCTCAATTCTACCGATCCGCGGGTTTCGCGGATATACGTTTTGATGTCCGCCGGAAAGCGGCGGGTGAAGGATTTGATCGTGGGAAAGAAATTGTACGTCGGGAACCTGAGCTATAACACCTCAGAAAGCAGCCTCAGAAACCTCTTCCAGAACTACGGCGGCGTTGCCTCCGCCAAGGTTATCAGCGACCGGGACACCGGCATGTCCAAGGGTTTCGGCTTTGTTGAGATGGATAGCGACGAGGAAGCCCAGGCAGCCATCAACGGAACCAACGGAACCGAGTTCGAAGGCCGCCAGATCAAGGTGAACGAGGCCATGGACAGGCCCCGCAACGACCGCAGGTACTAAGTCGGAAACAGGGGCGAAAAGGCCGCGCGGCCTTTAGTCCCAACCTATAGCACCTAAAGCCGCTCCGCAAGGGGCGGCTTTTTCAAAATAAACCACGGAGAGATTCCGGATATTCGGGGAAGAATCATGAAATCTCGGGCAGGAATTCTATACGCCGATCTTTTGCTGTTGCTTACCGCAGCCATCTGGGGCTTCGCCTTCGTCGCGCAACGGGTCGGCATGGAAGATATCGGCCCCTTCGCTTTCAACGCCGTCCGTTACGCCATCGGGGTGCTCATCCTTTTGCCGCTCATTCGTTACAGAAAAGGAAAGGCCCCGGGAGCGCGGCCCTCAGCCGCAGGCGCTGCGACAACCCCGGGCGGCTTTTGGGGACGCAGCATTCCCTTCGTGCTTACCGGCGGCGCCATGTTCATAGGCGCCAGCCTCCAACAGCTCGGCATCGTCACCACGACGGCGGGCAACGCCGCCTTCGTCACGAGCCTCTACGTCGTCATTATCCCCCTCTTGGCTTCCCTCTTCGGAAGAAAAACAAGCTTCAAGGATTACGCCGCCGCCCTGATCTCGGTGCTCGGTCTCTATATAATCACCGTCGGCTTCGGCTCGGGCTTTTCGATAGCTTCTGGAGATCTCCTTGTCCTGGCAGGCTCCCTGTTCTGGGCAATCCACATACTGGTGATCGGGAAATTCGCATCCACGGTGGATCCGGTGGAGCTGTCGGCGGGACAGTTCGCGGTCTGCGGCTTTTTGAGTTTCATCGCCGCCCTTCTTTTCGAACCGGAGCCCTTCGCCGGGACTTTCAGGGCCCTCGTTCCCCTGCTCTACGGCGGAGTATTTTCCTGCGGAGTGGCATTCACGCTTCAGATCGTGGCCCAGCGCCGGGCGCCGCCGGCGCACGCCTCCATCCTCCTCGCCACCGAGGGCCTCTTCGGCGCCATAGGAGGAGTCCTTTTGCTGGGCGAGCCAGCGACCCTGCGCCTCTTCGCCGGCGGCGCCCTCATGCTCGGCGCCGCCATTCTTTCCCAACTACCAGTAGGCAAGGCCGAAGGCGCCCCGACGTCCTGACCAATTCGCCGAAAAATGGGCGCCCAAAGGCCCTAGAGCAGCTGCTCCAGTCCGGGAGCCACCTTGACGGGGGCGAATTCCACGATATCGTATTTCGCGCAGCCGTGGATCACGAAAGGATCCTGGGCCATCACGGCCTCCACCTCCGCCCTCGAACTCCCCTTGGAGAATATCACTCCCCCCGTCCTGGGGACCTTGCGCCCCGAGGCCAGAAACAAGCCCTTCGCGTACTGGGCATCCAGGAACTCCCGGTGGGCCTTCAGGTGCGCATCGACCTCTTCGTTCGGCTTCAGGTACACCGATGTGATGATGAACATAGCTCGCCTCCTTACAATGTATCGACTCCGCATACAATACAGAGCTCGTCGAGCTCTGTCATCAGCCGCCTCTATCTGCTTTTCGCAATTCCCGAGTCAAGCCCGACGCCGAGGGTAAGCGCGGCGACCAAGGAAAGACTCGCCCCCAAGGCGAAGGGCGCCACGGGACCAAAGGCATTCCACAGCAAACCCGCTATCAGACTCGCCGGGAAAAGCGCTATCCCCACTATGGTGGAGTGGAGACCAAGCACGGTGCCCTTGAGTTCCTTAGGAGCCAGCTCGGCTATAAAAGCCCGTTCCACGCCCGCCGTCGCCGCGGTAAAGACACCATAGAGCGCGAAAGCCGCGACGATCGTCGTCTTGCTCCCCGCCCACGCGAATGCGGCATATACGAGGGAAAAAACCAAATACCCCGCCACCAGCACCCGCTTGCGCCCCAGCCTGTCCGAAAGCCTTCCGAAAGGCAGGGAAAGGAGAGACGAGACGATGTTGTACAGGAAATAAAGGAACACGACCGTGGCGGCATCGAATCCGACATTGCCCGCCCTTAGCAGCAAAAAGGTATTCGAGGAATTGCCGAGAGTGAAAATGAAAACCACCGTCAGGTATAGCTTGAGCCGCCGATCGAGATTTCGCAGGCCTTCGAACACCCTGAGCGGTTTTTGCTTGCCCTCTCCCTCGGCCCCGGCCTTAGCGACGCCAGGCTTGGCGGCCTCGCCCTCGCGAGCCTCCTTTTTCCCGGTTTCCCGTATGAAAATGAACAGAAAAAGGGCGACGAGCATGGGAATCGCCGAGAACACAAAGATCCTTTTGTACCTATATTCCCCGTCGCCCGCTCTCATTATGAAATAAGCCGCCAGAATCCCCGCGGCAGAACCGGCCATATCGAGCATCTTGTGCAGGCCGAAGGAATGGCCCAGCTTCATGTCCCCGCCGCTTTCGCTCACCAGGACATCCCTGGGGGCGGTACGAATCCCCTTGCCGAAACGATCGATGACCCGGGCCGCCAGCACTCCCGCCCAGGATCCGGCGAAAAGCAAGGCCAGTTTATAGATGAGCCCCGTCGAATAGCCCACGAAGGCTATGGGTTTCTTCTTCCTGAATTTATCCGAAATATAGCCCCCGAATACCCGCAAAAGGCTGGCCAGGCTTTCCGCGATCCCTTCTATGAGCCCCACGAGCGCCGGGGTGGCGCCGAAGACCGAAGTCAAATACAGGGGGATAAGAGGATACACCATCTCGGTACTCAGGTCGGCGAAGAAACTCACGAGACCCAGTATTATGATATTTCGCAAGGATACCTCCCTGTCGGGAATCTTAGTATATTCATATCGATCTATCGTACAAGAGGAGGATTCAGTGGTCAGGCACATCGAGGATATTCAGTCGGTGGAAATGAAGGGACAGGGAATAAAGGGCGTCACCAAGCGCATCGCCATAGGCCCCAAGGACGGTTACGAAGGCTATTTCAGGGTTTTCACCGTTCAGCCCGGAGGCTTTAGTCCCTATCACTCTCATCCCTGGTTCCACGCCAATTACATATTGGAAGGCTCGGGCGCCATAATAATCGAAGGCATCGAGCATCCCGTCAAAAAGGGCTCGATAGCCTATATAGAAGGAGGGAAGAAGCACCATTTCGTCAATCAAGGCGCCGCTCCCCTCGTCTTCATTTGTCTCGTGCCCCCCGAAGGGGATAGCTACTGAGCAAGCGCCGTCGCTAAGGCCGGCGGCGCTTCTTTCGTCCTAGGCCTTCTTCCGCCCCACCGAAAGCGCGAGATTCACCACGATGCCCAGCACCGCGGCGGTGGCTATGGCCGGAAGCTGCATGCCGAAGGCGGGGATCATGCCGTTGGGGAAGCCGTAGGAGCCGCCCAAGCCCACCACCAGGATCACCGCGATCACCGCCAGGTTGCGCGCGTCGAAGAGGTCCACCTTCTTGTTGATCATGATCGCCACGCCCTGGGCGCCGATCACGCCGAAGAGGTAGATGCAGGCGCCGTTGATCACCGAGCCCGGTACCGAACGTATGGCGTTGGACAGGGGCTGGATGAAGGAAAGGATGATCGCCATGACGGCCGCCCCACCCAGGACCTTCACCGAAAAGTTCTTGGTGATGGCCATGGTGGAGATGTTCTCCCCGTAGTTCGTGCCCGCGGGCCCGCCGAAAAGGGATGCCACGATATCGCCGAGGCCGTCGCCCACAAGGTTGAGCCCCAGCTTGTCCGCGATCTTGTATTCCTTCTTGCCCTTGCGCTTCGCCAGGTCGTTAACGTAGATATCCAGCTGGAAAAGATGGGCCGTGGACTCCGGGATGGTCGCGATGGCTATGGGCATGATGGCCGCCACCGCCATCCAGTTGGGCGCCGGCAAGGTGAAGTGCGGCAGCTCGACCACGGTGCCCGTCCATATGGTGGCGAAATCCACCAAGCCGAGGGGAATGGACACGATATAGCCCACGAGGATTCCGAACAATATGGGCAGCTGTCCCGCGACTCCCTTGAGGTAGACCGAAAAACCGATGGTGGCGAAAAGGGTGACCAGGGCGGCGATCCAGGCTTTGTCGTTCGCCTGCCCGCCCGAGAAGCCCGCCGCGCTGGTGATCGCGACGCCGGCCAGCGAAATGCCGATCACCATGGCTATGGACCCGGTTACCGACGCCGGCAGCACCTTCTCGATCACTTCCATTCCGAAGCGACTCACGATGAGCCCGGCGGCTATGGAGACCAGCCCGGACATGATGATGCCCCACTGGGCCTGGGAAATGAGGGCGTCGGGGGCCACCTGGCCGAAGCTGGCGCCGGTGATGCTGACTATGGCCGCGATATAGGAAAAGCTGGAGCCGTAGTAGAGGGGAATTTTTCCCTTGGTCACGAAAAGGAAGGCCAGGGTGGCCAACCCGCTGGCGAAAATCGTTGTCGAGATATGGAATCCGGTCAGCAAGGCCACGGTAACCGTAGCCGGGAACATGACGAGAAGCTGTTGAAACGCGAATACGATCAGCTTCCCGGTGGACGGGGTCTCGTCAGGCAGATAGCCCGTGACCGTCTCCTTTGCCTTTGTCATAGCACCTCCCCTCTAGGGCCCTTCTGGGCATAAAATTTGTTAATACTAACCGAAGCGCGGGCCTTCGGAAAAGGGGAATTCCAAATTTTTGCAACTTTATGCATCTTTTTCCTTGTTCTGTTTTCGACCGCCGGAGCCGCTTCGCCAAGAAAAACCCAAAGCGCCCAAGGCCGCTTTGCCTCGCCCATGAGAAAGCGATAAGCATTTCATCAGATGACTATTTCATCATATGAGGATTTTTCAAAAGTCGGACAAGTTGAAAAATCTACCCAGGCTATACCCTTAGGATTCCCCTGAAACCCCTGGCGGCGTAGTATGACGAGGCTCCATTGTGATAGACGAAAACCCTGCCGTAGCGCCTGTCGCCGAACAAAGCCCCTCCCAGTCCTCTCAGCCCTGGGGGAGTCTTCAGCCAGCTCGAAGTCTTCATATCGAAGTCGCCTAACCGCTGTAAGTCGAAATACCCCTTTTCGTCAAGAAGCTCTATTCCCATCGCCTCGGCCATGCCAAGGGCATCGTCGTTGGGAGCGGCCTCCTTGCGGGATTCCCTGGCGTCGCGATCATAGCAGAGACTCCTGCGCCCCGAGGGACTTTCGGCCGAACAATCGCAAAACAGGTACTCATCGTTTCCCTCTTCATACCCGATCACATCCGGCTCACCGCCGGTTTTTTCCATCGCCTCCAGGGAACGCAGCGTATCGGGCTTATCCTTCAGCCTTTTCTCGATTGCCGACCAGGAAAGCCCCCCGTGCCTTCCGGGGTTTTTCTCGAATCTCGCCTTTAAGATTTCCAACAATTCAACATAGTTCTCGACCATCATCCCATCCTATAAGGCGGGCGGTTCATGGACGGCGCTGGACCCGGCGACAAAGCAGTCGGGTCGCGCGATCGGAACGGCATCCTGCCCACCATATCTTCTAAATATAGTTGGAAATCATACCTGTCGTCAGCTGACCGAGCAAATAAGAGAAATAAGAGGATGTGGCGGACAAGAAGCCTGGCTTTAGCCTTAGTTACTGCATCGAAGATTGTTGAGAGAAGGAGGGAATGAGGGCGGAAGGCGGTTCAGACTAAGGACAATCCCCTGCGTCTTTGTCTCAGGAACCTTTCGGGAACCTTTTCAACAATCTTCGATGCAGATACTTCGTCTTAAAGTATCCGGCCAACACTAAATCCATGGCTGTTCGAACTATCGCTCCCGATAATTCTCAAGCTCTCGACACCTTCTCCACGAATTGGATTTTGACACCGTTAGGATCCGTGACATGGATAAACCTGACGGTCGGATTAGGCTAAAAGGGCCCTGGAATAGCCGTAACGCCGGCGGCTTTCAGCCGCCCTATCTCCTTGTCGATGGAGCCGGCGACGAAGCCGAGGGAAATGTCCTTGCCGTATTCCGGCGAATTATTTTTTTCGTTTCTGATCAGCTCGACCCGGGTCTCGCCTTCCCCCAGAAACACAATCTCGGTGCCGAACGTAGAAAATGTTGTCTTGTTAGTCAGGATATACAATGGTAAAATAACGTTGTCATTTGGTGGAAGCCGATACCACCACAGTCATGGGTCCAGCCTGGAAAGGCTGGAGGTATTGGAATGGTCGGGCCGCCATTCAACTATCAAGTTGAATGGCGGCTTTTTCATTAGGTCGCCAGAAGGAGCGGACAGGCCATCTGGGGACGAAAATAACACACATAAAACCATCTCACATCAGGGTACTTCAATAGACTCAACGATCATATCGGTTTGTCCTGAAAATTCAGGGCAAGATCGGTTGGACGTCAGCGTTAAATCGACCAATGGAGGAAAAATGGAAGAGAACAAATCGAACACCCAGGAACCCAAGGCGCAGCCCAAAGGACCGTCGAAGAAAGAGAAAACAATCACCACGGTTTTAGCCATCGTATTCGTGATAGCCGTTATCATCATCGCGCTTATCCAAAAGTCCAAGGGAGCGTTCTAGCTTCGCCAAGGCATCGTCCCCCCGGGTAATGGCCGATGGTTTCCGAAAGCGCCAATCCGCCCGGGGGATTTATTTATTGATCAGTTTTGAAACTTTTAATAGCTTGTATACAGCCTGGATGAGTTAATATTTGCGTTTACTTTCTTATCGCAGGATGTTACTGCACAGCATGAATACCGCCACCGACAGCATTAGCCCGCCCCAAAATGATACTCTTTATCCCCCATTCCAGCGACCATACAGCAAAAGAAGAGGCCACCGATTAGGAGGCCTCTTCTTTATCCGTTACGGACGGTTCTTCTTACTTTGAGCCGGACGGCACATCGTAAGCGGGGCCCCAATCGCTCACCACCGTTTCACTGGAAGTCTCAACGACAACCTCGGATGATACTTCGGTGCCAAGAACAACCTGGGTATCCTGAGCAACGGTGACTACGGGCTCAAGCGGCTTGCCGTTGCTTATCGGCGCGCCACGGTGCGAAGCGACAGTGGTCGTCACTTCGTACACATTCGTAGTCTCTACAACAGAAGTGGTTGTGACCAGAGTTTCGCTCGTGGTCACCTTGGTGGTAGCGGTCTTGTCCTGGAGATTGCCGTCTTTCCCGTTATTGCCCTGACCATTCCCAATTACCCGGGTCTCGACAACCACAGGATCGCTGGTAACAACCGTTACGACGGGATCGGAGGCCACCGATTCGGAAGAAAGCACGACTGAGGATGAGGAAACAAGTTCCGAGGTGACTACCGGGGCGAGGGTCGTAATACCGCGATAGAAGTTGTCAGCCTTGCCGGGCGGGTCCTTGGCATAGGCAAAGGAGGTAACCGCAAGCAACGCTACCAGAAGCACAAACGCTCTAAAAACTTTTTTCATAATCTCCTCCATGGAGCTTTTTAATAGACTTGATATATGTATAAGACTTTCCCCGGCGAAAAAGCAAGGATTAGTATAAAAAATTTAACTTTTTTAAATTTTTTTTAACTTGAAACCATAGCGTCTTCGGTAATACACTAATTGAAAATAAACACAAAGGAGGGAATGCGACATGAGTAATCCAGTCGACCCCGGAAGTCCGTCGCCGGAAAGTCACAGTAGCCGCAGACAATTACTTAGCCATACCAAGCATTCCTTCCCGGCAAGGGCCATCGGTTTTTAGCCGCCAGGTAGTGACGGGCAGGAATCGCTCCAGCAGATGGAGGATTTTATGCTCGATCAGCGCGATAACGATCTCGAAGCACTTCTCGAAAATGACAACCTTCCTTTGATAGCCTCTTTCCTGGAAGGCAAGCATCCGACGGAAATAGCCGAAATTCTTACAAGCCTTCCCCCGGAAAGTGTCTACAGGATTCTGCAAACTCAGAAAGCAGATTTTGCCGGCGACATATTCACGGAATTGCCGCCATGGATGCAAACCGATACCGCAGAATTCTTCAATGATGCCCAGCTTGCCCGACTCATCGAGCGGCTTTCCCCCGATGTCAGGGTTGACGTGCTTCGCGTCCTTCCGGAAACGCGGGTCGAAAAGCTGCTCCCCATCATTGCGAAAAGCGAACGAGAAAATATCAAGCAACTGTCCCAGTACCCGGAAGGAACCGCCGGCTCGATCATGACGACCGACTACATAGCCCTTTTGCACACCTTGACGGTTAAAGAGGTGATCGAACGAATCCGGCTCGAAGGAGCGAATAAAGAATCCATTTACACAATCTTTGTCATCGATACACAGAGAATATTAAAAGGAACGGTCTCCCTGGCGGATATCATTCTTGCCGACCATAAGAGAACGCTGGATTCAATCAAGGAAGAGCAGATTTACAGCGTCAAGGCTTTAAGCGATAGAGAGGAAGCGCTCTACCTTTTCTCGCGATATGACCTGGTCACCCTTCCCGTGGTGGATAACGAGAACCGCCTTCTGGGAATCATAACCCATGACGATGTAATCGATGTATTGGAGCAGGAAAGAACCGAGGACTTCGAGCGCTTTAACGCGATAACCGGAAAACACGAAGGAGTATCGTATCTCAACACGTCGATATGGTCTCATTTCAAGCATCGTGTCGTCTGGCTGATCGTCCTTGCCGCGATGGGCTTGATCTCCGGCGCGGTACTGCAAACCTTTGAAAGCACGCTCACAAGCATAATCATTCTCGCCTTCTATATGCCCATGCTTGCCGACACCGGGGGAAACACGGGATCTCAATCCGCGACCATGGTCGTACGTGCTCTGGCGCTTAAGGAAATCGGGCCTAAGGATGCGATAAAGGTATTGTGGAAAGAGCTTCGGGTATCCATATTGCTTGGGTTGGTCCTCGGATTTCTCGCATTCCTAAGGGTGCTGCTTACGGGCAATCCATCCCACCTTCCCGAAACAATATCGCTTCTAAACATCGGAATAGCGATCAGTGTCGCCCTATGTATCCAAGTGATTTCCGCGACTGTGATAGGCGCCTTGCTCCCCCTCGCGGCAGCCGCGGTTCACCTGGACCCGGCGTTGATCGCGAGCCCCGCCCTGACCACAATTGTGGATATTACAGGGCTATTCGTTTACTTTACCACCGCCCGGGTAGTACTTAAAATCTGACTGCGCCATCAGCCCAAAGTCGCGCATGGCGCCCTCTTTTCAGTCGCCTTTGTTTCGGTGGCTTGCGGCAACCAGAGAAAAGCGCCTTTTTCGACCTCTTACATTGCGCGAAAGATGGCAGGCGTAATCAAACAATGATAAAATTGCTTATTATCGTTGCGCAAAGGAGTTCTCTGTGCCTCAAACAAGAAAGGTAGCCATCGTCACGGGCGGTACGGGCGGTATTGGAAAGGCGATCTGCCAGAAATTGCTGGAAGACGGCTTTATCGTTTTTGCATGCGATATACAGGCGGAGTTGGGAAAAGCGGTTGTAGCTGAATTATCTCAATTCGGCGAGGTTGTTTACCAGCATCTTGATGTCACAGATGAATCCCACTGGAAAAACATTTACTCAAAAGTCATGGAAACTTATGGAAGACTCGATCTTGTGGTGAATAATGCGGGTATCAATATCAGGGTAGTCATCGAAGAATGCAGTGTCGAACAATGGGATCGCATGTTCCAGGTCAACGTCCGCGGACCCTTCCTCTCCATAAAGCATGGGATTCCTATCATGCGCAATCAGGGTTTCGGGCAATTCATCAACATGTCTTCCGTTGCCGGCTTGGTAGGCTATATACCCACCAACGAATCGTACACCGCGACAAAGGGTGCCGTTACTTTGCTTACGAAGAGTATCGCAACACGATATGCCAAATACGGCATACGTTGTAATTCCATCCATCCGGCAACGGTCGAGACTGATCTGGTAAAAAAGGTACTGTCGGATCCGAGGCTGAGGGACGAACGCATTGCCGATATTCCCCTAAATCGTCTCTGCTCCCCCGAAGATGTGGCGAACGCAGTGGCCTTTCTCGCTTCCGACAAGGCGACGTTTATCAACGGCGTTCAGTTTCCTGTGGACGGAGGACTCTCGGCGCGCTGATATGTTTCATCCATACCGAGTCCGGGATACAGCCTATAGATCTTGTTGGCTATGGACACGGCATCGATATTATAGTTTTCTATCAATTCCTTATATGTTGCGGAATGAATAAATCTATAGTTCCCCTCGCTATCCAAGAGGTTCAGTGGAATGATAGTTGCGTTACGCCGATTCCCGATTTCGTAACAGGATTTCCGCGCATTCTCGAATATATACCCGTTATTCTGTTCCGCGATTACCACAAGTCCCTGTCTCGCGCAAAGATCGGCCAAAAGATCTTTATCGATCGATGCCATATCATAGACAGCGACGGCGATCCCCTTACCGTTTAGCAATCGGGCTGCAGCCAAGGCTTCATGCACGCCTCTTCCCGAACTCACTATCGATATGGGAGCATCCATTCCCCCTGTCAGGCGACAGGCCTTTCCGAATTCAAACGTATACCCAGGATCGTAGATGACGTTTATCGGAGCGCGGGGAATCCTCAAATAGACAAGTCCCCTATTACCTTCCATTATCCACTTCATTATGGCTACCAGTTGGCCGGGGCAGCTAACATCGATTATCTTCAAATGCGCGATCTTGGAGAATGATAAAAGGTCGTCGTTCCCCATATGGGTGGCGCCGTTGGTAACCGTATCGATATTAGCAGCAGTGGCTAAGAACGTTATATCGAGATTGTGCCCATCGGAAAGCCACGCGTTAGAATCGGAAATAGCTTCCGCTCGCTCCTGGTACCCTATGGCGATACGCCGTAACACCCTCCAATCGAAGAAGGGGCAAAAGGTGCTCACCCAAACATTTTTCCCCAACAAGGCATAGGCTTCGCCAAAATTCATCATGTTCGATTCGGCGATGCCGATGTTGAGCGCCCTCGACATATCAACCGCCGCGACCCCATCGAACAGGCCGCTTGTGCTCGATAGATCCGCGTCGATGGATACGATATTCCGGTCTTCGGCGAACACCTTCATGCATTGGGTAATCACGGCAGAAGCCGAATACGATTCCCCGACCGTTAGGGCCGGCAATTTCCCAGGCTCGTATTCGATTCGCTTATCCCGTTTATTCGGCCTTGACCACCGCCTTGCCTTCGGTGCTTTTCTCAACACTATCGTTTTCCCGTTTTCCTCCGGGATAAAACCGAGCATTTCCGAAACAATTTTCAGCTCCGTAAAGGAACAATCCTGGCTCTCATAGAATTTTTCCAGCTCTCTAAGCCTCGCTTCGCGCCGGGCGAGCAAACCCCGGGATTCAATCCGTAGTTGCTCTTCCGAAAAAGATATTTTATGACTTTTCGTGAACGACCCGAGCCCGCCGAAGCCTTTGGTCCCATTGAACAGGATTGCCGTCGGGCGGCCGGAAAACCGGTCGTTTTTAAATGTTTCGAAGGATTTCAAAATAGCGGGAAAATCCGGGGCGTTTAGTTCCAGCACCCGCCAGCCGAAAGAGTCGAAGGATTTTCTCAAATCGGGGAACTGAAGCAGCAATGAATCGACTATGTCGAGTTGTCCGTAGTTTCTATCCACGAGAATACACAGATTATCCAGCTTATGGGCGCCCGCATACATTACCGCTTCCCAGGGCATACCCTCCTGCAGTTCTCCGTCCCCAACCATGCAGTACACGTCAAAGCGAGGGCTTTCCTTTCCGGCGTTGGCCAAGCCCGCCGCGACACAGATGCCATGCCCCAGGGGGCCTGTTGAAATATGAATGCCCGGCAGGACAGGCCCCGGATGACCGTTGAGTATGCTTTCGTGCGACCTCGAATTGATGAGGGTTTTCTCTGAAATGATGCCGAGATCGGCGAATATGGCCGCCAAGGAAGCTATGGCATGTCCTTTGCTCAAAATAAAAAAATCTTGGCCGATCTTCGTCAGGTCCGAAGGATCGTAGCGGAGTATGCCGCCGTAAAACAATGCCGTCAACGGAATAACGGAACTATAGGCCCCTCCTATATGGACTCCGTGATCCACCGCGGTCGCGCCTTGTTCGATTATGGACAAACGAATATCGATTTCTTTGATCCGGAGAAGCATTTCCAAAATCGAAGGGTTCATTCCTTTCGGGTTCATATATCAACGCTCCTCGTCAACGTTGCCGGATTTCACGTTTTGGGTGCTTGAATGAACTCGTTGACTATTCCATCGGGATCCAGCGAATACACCACATAACCACCCTTGTTCGCGCCGGCAGGAATGATGACGGGCTCGCCTAAAAAGTTAACGCCCTTTTCTTTCAGGTTTTTCACGCTATCATGAATGTCATCGACATTAAGGCAAAGATGGCCGCTTCCGATATTGCTGGGTTTCGACAAGACGTTTGAACTATCGGTATTGAAATATTCTATGAGCTCGATGACAACGTCGTATCCTTTCAGATAGGCGATTTTCATGCCCATATTCATTCCTGTGACGGCGAATACATACTCCGCTGGCCTGTCGGCCAGCGATATCAGCGAAAAGCCCAGGTTTTTTTCATAGTGTTCTACGGATTTATCGACATCGCGGACCGTAAAGGAAAAATGGTTGAAACCTAGAATCATGGTTATCTCCTAAATATGTATTGGCTCTCCGAACACGCCTTTCGCCGCCTCCATCACTGCCTCGGACAAGGTCGGGTGGGCGTGCACAAGATTGCCGATATCCTCGGGGATAAGTTCGGAATTTTTGGCGAGCAGCAACTCATGGATTATTTCCGTGGCGTTCGCCCCCATGACAGAAGCGCCAAGAATTTCTTTAGTGGCATTATCCGCTATTATCTTGACGAAGCCTCCGGTTTTTCCGGTTGCCACGGCTTTACCACAGCCTATAAAGGGAAACTTGCCCACGGAATAATCGAGATTGTTATTCTTAGCCGCAGCTTCGCCGAGGCCGAAACTCGCCACCTGGGGTTCGCAGTAAACAGCTCTCGGGATGCGGTCGCCGTCGAGCCTGCTGGGGAGCGCCGAGTGTATTCCCGCGATGTGCTCGACGGCGATGTGCCCCTGCGCCGACGCCGCATGGGCGAGCAATGCTTGACCGATAACATCGCCCACGGCGTAGATGCCCTTTCGCGAGGTTTGATAGTAATCACCAGTTTTGACAAAACCTCTCTCGGTTTCGATAGCGGCTTCTTCGAGTCCCAGGCCCTCGCTGTTCGCCTGGCGCCCAATCGCGACCAGCACTTTGTCGACGGCAAGGCTTTTTTTCAAGTTCTCCTGTTCGAGCTCTAGGGAAATTCGACCGTCCTTTTTTACAGCGTCAATCACCTTCGCGTTCGTCAATAGCTTGATGCCGCTGCGCTGTAGTTCCTTTTCCAGCTCTATGCAAAGCTCTTCGTCCTCGAGGGGGAGGACGTGGCCCATCATTTCTATGAGGCTTACCTCGACCCCGAAGGTGCTGAAAATAGTGGAAAACTCCACGCCGATAGCCCCGGCTCCGATGATCGCAATTTTTTCAGGGAGTTCTTTTAAGTTCAGCGCATCTTGGGAACTCAAAATTTTCTCGCCGTCAAAGGGCAGGCTTTTCAAAACCCTTTCCCGCGATCCTGTCGCGATGATGACGTTCTTCGTCTCTATTGCCTTGTTTTCGGAGAGGAGACAGACCTCCCCCGAAGGAAGTAGTCGTGCGGTATCTAAGAAAACATCCACTTTGTTTTTCGTCAGCAGATGCCTTACGCCGCCGGCCAGACGTTCGGAAGCAGCCCTTGACTCTTTATGCACCGAAGCATAGGAAAACCCGGTCGCATCTATCGCAATACCATATTTCCCGCATTTTTCAGCGCTTTTAAAATTGAATGCCGCCTCAAGCAGCGCCTTGGTAGGAATACAACCCCAATTGAGACATACGCCGCCGACCGACTCTTTTTCGATTATCGCCGTTTTCAGCCCAAGTTGCGCGGCCCTTATCGCGGCTACATAACCTCCAGGGCCGCTTCCTATCACGACCAAATCGTACAACGCCATATTTCGCTCCTTGAAGCGGACAGCGTTCCGCTTATTTTCCGTATTTTTTCCAGTGTTCGCCGAATATCTTGTTCTCGTCGGGAACCACCGGCGTTATCGGCTTGGACACCCAGGTGATATTCAAAAAATGCTTCCAGTGGATGTTCTCGT
>Ga0302250_1000202_pt1 | contig 73756 bp, 62 predicted proteins | sample AAG_RA_Asp_MG_FD_193536 | JGI IMG/M metagenome (GOLD analysis project Ga0302250, IMG submission 193536) | Enriched activated sludge microbial communities from anaerobic digester in WTTP, New Holstein, Wisconsin, United States - AAG_RA_Asp | ecosystem: Engineered > Bioreactor > Anaerobic >... | reverse complement strand
TGCTGATTTCGCTTGGATTCAGCTTTCTCAATTTCTATTTCATCGATATTCTCATCTCGGCCCGGCGCCAGAAGCTGGTCACCGGGGTGATGGCCCTGGCTTTCGCAGTCAATCTGCTGCTCAATCTCTTGCTCATTCCCGCCCTGGGCATCGCCGGGGCCGGCTACGCCAAGCTGGGCAGCACGGTGACCGCCTTTCTCTTCCTCTTTATGGTGCTCCGCTGGCAGCTGAAAATCAGCCGGCTGCTGCCCTATGCCCGCATCGTGCTGCTGACAGCGGCCTTCCTCCTGACCCTGGGATTGATGCGGGAGCTGAATCTGCCGCTTTATCTCCTCCTTTCGGTTGTCATATTTGTCCTCTTCCTGAGGGCCTTTACAATTTTTACGTATGAAGAAAGAGAAAAATTTACTAATTTAATAACTGGATTACTCAAAAAGCGCAGCAGGCGGACCTGACAGTTTTCGGCCATACCAACCCCTTGAGGGTGCGATGACAGGCCTGCCCTTACACCCAGGACAGAGGAGCAGGAGCGATGAAAGTCAATTTTTTGGATTTGCACGCGCAATATCTCTCGATCAAAGAGGAGATCGATGACGCCATCCAGCAGGTGTTGGCCAGGAGCGCCTTCGCTGCGGGTCCCTTCGTCAAATCCTTCGAGGAGCATTTCGCCGCCGCCCACCAGGCCAAATGCTGCGTTGGTGTCAACTCGGGTACGGCGGCGCTGCACATCGTGATGATGGCTCTTGAGATCGGCCCCGGGGATGAGGTTCTCGTGCCGGCCAATACCTTTTTTGCCACGCCGGAGGCGGTCAGCCTGAACGGCGCCAGACCCGTCTTTGTCGATCAGGAAGCGGAGTATTACAACATCGATCCCGAAAAAATCGAGCAGGCCATCACTCCTCGCACCCGGGCGATCATTGCAGTCAACCTCTATGGGCAGCCCGCCCAGCTCGAACGGATCAAGGCGATCGCCGATAAACATCATTTGGTGCTCATCGAGGACTGCGCCCAGTCGCATCTCGCCACTCTCAATGGCAAGTCGACGGGGACCTTCGGCCTCTGCGGATGCTTCAGCTTTTATCCCGGCAAGAACCTCGGCGCCTATGGCGAGGGAGGCGCTGTCATCACCGATGATGAAGCCCTCTATAAAAAGATCATGATGCTCCGCGATCACGGCTCCGCCCAAAAGTATCACCATGACCTGATCGGGCATAATTACCGGCTCGAGGGCATGCAGGGAGCCATCCTCGATGTCAAACTGAAGTATCTGCCGGCATGGACGGAGAAACGCCGTCACAATGCGGCGCTCTACCGAAAATACCTCAGGGATATTCCGCAGCTCGTCCTCCCCGCGGAGATGCCGGGCGCCAAACATGTCTACCATATCTTTTGCGTGCGTGTGCCGCGCCGCGACGAGGTGATCAAGTATCTGGGCGAAAACCAGATCTACACCAATATTCATTACCCCATCCCCTGCCACCTGCAAAAAGCCTATGCCGGGCTGGGCTATAAAAATGGCGATATGCCCGTGGCGGAGGGCTACGCGGACCAGCTCCTCTCGCTGCCGATGTCCGAGCAGCTCAAGGAAGAGGAGATCCAGTACGTCGCCGAAAAAATCACCGCGTTTTACCAGAGCTGAAAGCTGCTGCCAGTAACTGCTCATTTATGATCAAGGAGATGATGAAACCGTTTGCCCGTGCCCTCCTCATCGTCGCGTCAGGCCTGATGGCCGCTGGCTGTGACAAGGAAGAGAATCCGGTCAAAAGCCAGGTAACCTATCAGGCGGATCTGGCGGTTCCCTTTGCCGGATACAGCGATTCCGTGCGCGTTTGCGCCTGGAAGGATGACAAGCGAGCCGCCTACTCGGTCGCTTTCGATGATGCCACCCGGTCGAGTCATTATCTGGTCTCCGCCCCGGAGCTGGAAGCCAGAGGGATGCGCGGAACCTTTAATCTCAACACCAAGGGTATAACGGATTGGGAACCCTGGCAGAAGCTCTTCGACAAGGGGCATGAGCTGGCCTCGCACAGCTGGTCGCATTTGCGCATGGGCGACCTCGATGAGATCGCCTTGCATCGTGAATTCAGCCTGGCCAAGAGTGATCTGCTCAACCACATCAAGGGTCTCAAGGAGGTGCCAAGTTTCACCTTTCCCATGGGCAGCTCCTCTGCTTTGGCCCGGGCCGTCGCCCTGCAGTATCATCACAGCGCGCGCGCCGGATCGGGGGTCAATGCGGCAGTTTTAACGCAGGAGGAACTCTCCCGCGTCAAGGGGGTTGGGGTCTATCCTCCCTATGACATGAGCCGCTTTGAAGCCCCGGTCAACGAGGCCCTGGAAAGAGGTGGGTGGGTGCTGATCTACTTTCATACCGTCAGCGCCGCGGAAGAGAGCGGGGATACCACTATTCCGCTCTCACTCTATCGGGTGCATCTCGACTATGTCAAGATCCGGGCGGACCAGTTCTGGCTGGCCACCCAGGGCGAGGCGGCGACCTATCTCTACGCCCGCGAAGCCACGGAACCTCAGCTGACGACGCGAGAGGAGCGCATCCTCCAGATCACCATGGCTGCTCCCAACCTGCGCGGCGAGGAGGCTGGTTCGCTTTCGGTCGTGGTCCGAAAGCCGGAGGAGTGGCGGGATCATGCCATTGTCGTCGAACTGGATGGGGCGATCCTCACCACCATTGCAGCGTCGCCCTCAGAGCAGTTTGTTTGCGACCTGCCGGTCAACAAGACGGTCTGGTTATGGGCGCGCAAATGACCGCTGGCCGGCGGATCGTGATGCTGCTCTCCAATCCCTTTGAACCGGATGTGCGCGTGCTCAAGGAGGCGCGCTCCCTGAGCGAAGCCGGATATGCGGTGACGGTGCTCTGCTGGGACCGGCTCGGCCGGTTTCCCGTTGAAGAGCAGTTGGAAAAAATCCACATCCGGCGTATTCAGATCCGTGCCAGTTACGGTGGCGGGGTTCACCTGCTGTGGAGTTTCATCCGCTTCAACCTGGCCCTGGTCAGCCGCCTGCTGCGGGAGGAGCTGGAGGTCATTCACTGCCATGATCTCGATACCCTGCCGGCAGGGTATATCGCCTCGCGCCTGCGGCGCAAGGCCCTCGTCTATGACGAGCACGAGAGCGAGTATTTCACCCAACTGCCCGCTCTGCTGCGCGGAGTGTTTCGGCGCATGGAGGCCTTTCTCGCCCGACGCGCCGAACTGGTCCTGGTCACAAACCTGATCCAGGTCCGCAAGATGGAGGCCCTTCTCGGCCGGGGCAAGGCACCGGTCGAGATCAAGAATTGCCCGCCGCGCTCTTTCTTCCAACCCCATGAGGGTGAGGAGGAGGGGCGCTTGACCCTGGGCTGGATCGGTTATCTCCAGCGCGGGACCGGTATCGATCGTCTCGTTCGCCTCTTTGACCATTTGGCCGAGGGGCGGCCCGACCTGGAGCTTTTACTGGTCGGCAAGGTGCATCCCTCCTTTGCCGGTGAGCTGGAGCAGCTGCTCCAGGCGAGCCGCCACCGGGCAGAGATTCATCTCATGCCGGCGGTGCCCTTCGATCAGGTCTACCCCTGGTACCGCCGGCTTGACATTGCGGTGCTGCTCTACGAGGATATAAGCCAGTACCGGCTGAACACCCCCACCAAGCTCTTCGAGGCCATGGCGCAGGGCATTCCGGTGGTCGCTACCCCGATCGGCGATGTCCGGGAGATCGTCGAGACTCATGCCTGTGGCCTCCTCGTCGGCTTTGAGGATGAGGAAGAGGCGCAAAGAGCCCTGCTGCGCCTGATCGAGGATCGGGCCCTGCGCCGGCGGCTGGGCGATCACGGCTACAGGGCTGCCGTTGAGCACTACAGCTGGGAGGTCATGGCCGCCAGGCTGGTCGATCACTACAGAAAACTGCCAAGTTAGTACAGGACGCTGTTTTGCCTATCCAGGAATCAAAATTTCCCCTGGTCTCCATTGTCATACCGATGCTCAACGAATCGGGGGCGATCGGACGCTGCATTGACTCCATCCTTGCCCAGAGCTATCCCGGCGATCGCATCGAGATCCTCGTCGTCGACGGGCTCTCGACGGATGGCTCGCGCGCGGAGGTGCAGGCCCTGGCTGAAGCGCATGCGAATATCCGCCTCTTCGACAATCCGCAAAAACGGACGCCGCGCAGCCTCAATATCGGCATCCGTAACAGCAGGGGCGAGGTGGTGGTCATCCTCGGGGCGCACACGCGCATCGATCCGGAATTTGTCGCCTGCAACATCCGCTGCATGCGCGAGATGGGGGTCAAATGCACCGGCGGCACCCAGATCAATACCGGCGACAGCTACTGGCAGCGTGCGATCGGACTCGGCATGGGCTCGCGCTTCGGCATCCCGAGCGCACCCTACCGCTATGACAAGAACGAACGCTTCGTCGATACGGTGGTTTATGCTGCCTACGCCCGCGAGCTCTTCGACGAGGTGGGCTATTTCGACGAGGAGCTGCACATCTCCGAGGATGCGGAGATGAACTGGCGGATCCGCAAGGCGGGGTACAAGATTTATTTCACGCCCGGGATCATCTCGTACTATTATCCCCGTCCCGACCTTCGCCGGCTGGCGCGGCAGTTTTTCAATTATGGCATCCTGCGCGTCAATGTGATCAAAAAGCACCACGATGCGGTCAAACCCGTCCATCTCGTGCCGCCCGTTTTCGTCCTGACCACCCTGCTGCTCGCGGCGGCGGCGTTCAGGTGGCCACTGGCCGGCCGCGGGCTGCTCGCCATCTGGGCCGCCTATCTCCTCTACCTGGCAGTCGCCTCGGTCAGTACCTGCCGGGAGGAAAAACAGTGGGGTTATCTGCCGGCCCTGCCGGCGGTCTTTCTCACCATGCAGATCGCCTGGGGTCTGGGGTTCCTGGTCGGACTCTTCAAGACCTACAAATGAGCATACAGCGCATAAGGATCGTTCCATGAGCCGGACGCTCGAAAAAATCCTCCTGCTGCTGGTTGATTTTCTGATGATCAACCTCGCCTTCTGGGGACTGCTGCGCCTGCGCAGCTCGTTTGACCTCTTCGTCGAGCAGGGGGCCGGGCTGCAGGTGCAGATTTTCCTCCTTGTTTACCTCTACTGGCTGATCCTGTTTGTCTTTTTCGGGCTCTATCAGTCCTGGTACACCAAGTCCCGCTTTGATGAGCTCATCTCGGTGCTCAAGACGGTCCTTCTCGGCACTTTTTTCATTTTCGTGGCCACCTTCGAGCCCGAACGCGATCTGGCCGCACCGCCCACCTTCGGCCGCCTGATGATTGTCAGCTATTCGGCCCTGATGCTTCTCTGCGTCGGGGGCGGACGCCTGGTTTTGCATACCATCCAGCGCCGGCTGATGAGTTCGGGGGTGGGACAGCGCAATACCCTGATCATCGGCTATAATCCCCAGGCGCAAAAGCTCGCCGACAAGATCCACCAGTTTCCCGCACTGGGCTATCGTGTCATCGGCTTTCTCAGCATCAAGGGCGAAGAGGACGGCCAGAAACATGGCCATTTGCATGTCTGGGGCGGACTCAACAAACTGCGGCCGGTGGTGCAGCGGCGCAAGGTGGAGGAGGTGATTCTCTCCCTGGGCCATCTTCCGCAGAAACGGGTCATGCACATCATCGGCCTCCTGGAACAGCTGCCGGTGAGCATCAAGATCGAGCCCGATCTCTACGGCCTGGTCATGGGCCAGGCGCGAACCCAGCAGATCTACGGATTTCCCCTCATCGAAATCAATCCGCAGATCATGCAGCCCTGGGAGAAAACGGTGAAGCGGCTCATGGATGTCCTCTTTGCGCTCTTTTTTCTCGTCCTGACCCTGCCCATTTTCGTCATCGTCGCCCTGCTCATCAAGCTCGAGAGCCCCGGCCCGGTCTTTTTCAAACAGAAGCGGGTCGGCAAGAACGGCGCCGCCTATACAATTTACAAATTCCGCACCATGATCCAGAATGCGGAGAAATATACCGGACCGGTCTGGGCGGGCAAGCGCGACCCGCGCATCACCCGGATCGGCCGCTTCCTGCGCAAGACGCGCATCGACGAGTTTCCGCAGTTCATCAATGTCCTCGCCGGGGAGATGAGCCTGGTCGGCCCCCGCCCGGAACGCCCCTACTTCGTCGAGAAACTCAAACGCGAATATCCCTATTACCTGCGCCGCCTCAAGGTCAAACCCGGGATCACCGGCTGGGCCCAGGTGAAGGGGGATTACGATACCAGCATCGAGGAGGCCAGGGAAAAGCTCGCTTATGACCTCTACTATATCGAGAACATGTCCCTACGTATGGACCTGCGCATCCTGCTCTATACCATCGCCGTGATGCTGCGCTTCAAGGGACAGTGAGGAACGATTCGGAGAAGGCCGGCCTCTCTTCACCACGGCTTTTGCAAGGACTTTATCAATTGAGGTATGAATTATGCTTGACCTGAGATTTATCCGTGAAAATCCCGATCTCGTCCGCAAGGCCATTCAGGACAAGGGGGACAAGGCCGATCTGGACCGCCTGCTCGCCCTGGACGTGACCCGGCGGGAGATTATCGGCGCCGTCGAAAATGCGCGTGCGCAGCAGAACAAGGTGACGCAGCAGATTGCGGAGATGAAGAAAGCCCGGCAGGATGCCACAGCCGTTATCGCCGAGATGCGCGGGCTCAGCGACCAGATCAGGAGTCTGGACGACAAGCTCAAGGGGGTCGAGGAGGAGATCTACCAGATCCAGATCCGCATCCCCAACATCCCCCACGAGAGCGTGCCGGTCGGAGACCCGAGCCATAACCAGGTGGTGCGGCAGTGGGGCGAGATCCCCCGAAAGGGCTTCAAACCCCTTCCCCATTATGATATCGCCGATAGGCTGGGACTGGTCGATTTCGGCCGCGCCGCCCGCATGAGCGGCGCCTCCTTCGTCAGCTATCGCGGCCTCGGCGCCCGGCTCGAGCGCGCCCTGATCAATTTCATGATCGATCTGCACGTCTCCAAACACGGCTATACCGAGGTCTCGCCGCCCTTTGTCACCAAGCGCGACGCGATGTTCGGCACCGGCCAGCTCCCCAAGCTGGAAGAGGATATGTATTACATCCCCGGCGACGATCTCTTTCTCATCCCGACCGCCGAGGTGCCGGTGACCAACCTTCACCGAGAGGAGATTCTCGAGGGTGAAGAGCTGCCCCTGCTCTATACCGCCTATACCCCCTGTTTCCGCCGCGAGGCGGGGACCTACGGCAAGGAGACCCGCGGCATGGTGCGCATCCACCAGTTCGACAAGGTGGAGATGGTGAAATTCGTCAAGCCCGAAGGCTCCTACGATGAGCTGGAAAAGCTGCTCGCCAATGCCGAGGAGGTACTGCAGCTGCTCAAGCTGCCCTACCGCATCCTCTGCCTGGCGACGGGCGACCTCAGCTTCGCCGCGGCCAAGTGCTACGACATCGAGGTCTGGGCCGAGGGGATGGAAAAGTGGCTCGAGGTTTCGAGCTGCAGCAACTTTGCCGATTTCCAGGCCCGCCGCGCCAACATCCGCTACCGCGCCTTCAAGGGCGCCAAACCCGAATATGTGCACACCCTCAACGGCTCGGGACTGGCCCTGCCGCGGACGGTGATCGCCATCATGGAGAACTATCAGACAGCGGAGGGCGCCATCATTGTGCCCGAGGTGCTCCGTCCCTATATGGGGGTGGAGGTCATCCGCTGACCAGGACGCCAACAAAAAAAGCCGCTTCTTCGCATGAGGAAGCGGCTTTTTTTATTGCGGGGAGAAAAGAGGGATCAGGGCGCGGGCTCGGCGGGGGGGGCGGCGCTGCTGTCGGCCGGCTGGCCGCCGGATCGCTCCAGGGTAGTGCGCAGTCTCTCCAGAATCGCGTTGATGCGCTCGCGTTCGGCGCGGATGCGCGCCAGGCTCTCCTCCGCCTCTTCCGCTTTTTTGCGTTCCCCCGCCAGCTGCCGGTAGAGTTGTTCTTCCAGCTCCTGCCGGGAATACTCTTCCGCGGCTGCCGGTCGGGCGGCCCGGCCGAGCCGGGGAAAGGGGATCAGGGGCACCGTCAACCCGAGGTTGATCCGCCACCCAGGGAGGTTGGGCAGCGATTTCCAGGGCAAGTCGCCGGCCTGAGCATGCCAGTAGCGGGTTTGATCGTCATCCCCGGAGAGCCGGAGATCGCTGGTGAGATGAAACTGGATGGTGGAGGGGAGGCTGTAGCTGATCCCCGGTGAAAAATAGACGAAATTCTCGCGGGTATAGGCCGTACCCGCCGGCTTGCGCATGAAGGCGCGGCCGTAGAGTTCGGCCTGCAGGCCGAGGGCGCCGAGGTTTTTGGTGGCCGAGAGGCCGAAGGTGAACTCGGAGCTGTTGTGCGCCGATGAGAGGGTGTCATCCGGGGCGGTTGTAAGCACCAGATCGTGATCGTTGTGGAAGAAAAGGCCGAGATTGGCGTTGAGATTCAGGCCGGCGCCGGGGTCATCGGGATCGCCGAGCCGGCTGCCCAGGAGGGAAAATCCCCAGCCGACGCGGCCGGCGGAGAAGGGTTCGAGCGGCAGGTTGTGGTATTCGGCGATGGGCAGGCGCACCTCGATCATGCCCCCGTAGCGCAGAGGGGAGTCGGCGCTGCCGAAATTGGCCACCCGGGCGCGCAGGAAGAGGTCATCGGGGAGATTGTAGCCCGTGCCCGGTTTATGGTTGTCCTGGTAAATGATCTGGTGCAAAGCAAAATCGACATGGTCGTTGAGACCGTAAAAGAGGGCGAGTCCCCCCTGGATATCCCAGTAGGTTTCTCCGGTGAGCAGATCGGGGGCCAGTTCGAGGATCTGGTCCTGAAAAAAGAAGCGCATCGGAATCTGGGCGTAGAGATGGCCGCGGCTGATCGGGATCGCCGGCCGCACCTGCTGGAGGCCGGTGCGGGTGACCTCCCCGGCTTGAAGGGAGAGCTGAAGAGCGAGAAACAGGAACAAGATAGAGAGCTTTTTCATCGGGATGCCTGACAGGTCAACGAGTATTGAGCTGTAATGTATCAAACTGCAGCGCCGGAAGCAATATCTTTTTGAGGCTTCCTTGACGCAGAGCACGTCCCGGGCTCAACCCCGGTAATAGTCAACGTCGATCTTGTAGCGGTTGATCTTGTAGGTGATGATGCGTTCGGTGATGCCGAGCATGCGCGCGGCCCGGGCGCGGATGCCGCGGCAGGATTTGAGGGCCTCCTGGATGAGCTCTTTCTCATGGGAGGCGACGGCCTCGGGCAGGGACCAGCGGGGCAGGGTGCCGCTGCTCTCGGCGGTCTGCAGGGTCGGCGGCAGGTGGTAGCTGTGGATCACCTGGTCCTCGCAGACCAGCACCGCCCGTTCGATGCAGTTTTCAAGTTCGCGCACATTGCCTGGCCAGTGGTAGCGCATGAGCATATCAATGGCCGGTGTGGAGATGCGCTGGATCGACTTGCCGTGCTGGCGGCCGTATTTGAGCATAAAGTGGTCGGCGAGAAGGAGTATGTCGCCCTTGCGCTCGCGCAGGGGGGGGAGGAAGATGGTGAAGACGTTGAGGCGGTAGTAGAGATCCTCGCGGAAGGCCCCGCGCGCCATCAGCTCCTCGATATCGGCATGGGTGGCGGCGATGATGCGCACATCCACCTTGATGGTCTCGAGGCCGCCGACGCGCTCGAATTCGTGCTCCTGGAGGACGCGCAGGAGTTTGACCTGGGTCATGGGCGAGAGGTCGCCGATCTCGTCGAGGAAGATGGTGCCCCCGTCGGCGAGCTCGAAGCGTCCCTTTTTACGCGCGACCGCGCCGGTGAAGGCCCCCTTTTCATAGCCGAAGAACTCGGACTCGATGAGGTTTTCCGGGATGGCGGCGCAGTTGACGCGGATGAAGGGGGCTTCGCTGCGCGGGGAATTGTAGTGGATGGCCTGGGCGACCAGCTCCTTGCCGGTTCCCGATTCGCCGCGCAGCAGAACGGTGGTGGGGGCATGGGCGACCTGGGCGACCTTTTCGTAGAGTTCGCGCATTTCGCGGCTGTTGCCGATGATGTTCTGCAAACGGTTTTCCTGGCGGAGCTGCTGTTTGAGGATGACATTTTCGGTGAGCAGTTTCTGCTGTTCGGCCTCCATGAGCTGGCGGATGTGGAGGCGCTGGACCAGGGCCGAGGCGACCAGGGTGAGAAAGTTGAGGGCGTTGTCATAGTCGCGCCTGGGGGTGTAGGGCAGATTGATGAAGAGGACCCCGAGGGTGCGGTAGTCGAGGGCGATGGGCACGCCGATAAAGCTCTGTTCGGGGCGGAGGGCGCTTTCCCAGCTGCCGAGGCGGTTGAGGAAGAGGGGTTCCTTGCTCACCCTGGGGACGACGACCGGTTTGCCGGTTTCGGCGATGCGGCCGCAGAGCCCCTCGTTGAAGCGGTAGATGGCGTTGCCTTCGCGGGGGGGCAGGCCGATGGCGGCGGCAAGGCTGAGGGAGGGGCCGGCGGCGTCGCAGAGGAGAATGGCCCCGGAGAGGATCTGGTAGGAGTTATGGAGGATCTGCAGGGTGACGGTGAGGGATTCCTGCATGTTGAGGCTGCGGCTCAGGGCCTGATGGATCTCGATCAGGATGGAGAGCTGGGGTGCGGCCACCTTGCCGCGGCCGGGGAGGGTTGCGGACTCCATAAGGGCTCCAAAAAACTACAAATTTGTAATATATTTAATGATAGCTACATAATTGTAGATTACAGGCTCATCTTTCGGGCCTGATGGGGGCGGCTGTAAGGTACGGATTTGCACCACCGCCCGGAAAGGCCGTGAGGGTTGGCATACTAACGACAAAAATGGCGCTTCAACCTGGAAAGCTACATAAATGTAAGAAATAATGCGCTAAATAGCCAGCTTTTTTTTATCGCGGCGGCTTTTTAATTATGCAGCATAATAAACAATGGTTTGGGGGCTGAAAATGGCGGCCGCTCCCGCCCCGTTTTGCTCTTCGTGGCACTGCTTTTGCAAATGGGCGCCCAATAAGCCGAATCAGCACCAGTGCGGCTTCTCATCCATCCATCCCATTCTCTCAGAAGGAGCGTCACCATGTCCGGTCATTCTAACTCTTCCACGCGCAAACAGGTCGTGATCCAGGTCGGGAGCAACCACAAGATCGACTACCTCCCCGCCGAGCATGCCGCCCGCTATTACGGCGTCAACAGCTTCAGCGACCAGGTGATGCGCGAAAAGCTGCCCACGGAGGTCTACAAGAAGCTGCGCGCCACCATCCGCAAGGGGGAGAAACTCGACATGACCATCGCCGATGCCGTCGCCCATGCCATGAAGGAGTGGGCCCTGGCCAAGGGGGTGACCCATTTCACCCACTGGTTCCAGCCCCAGACCGGCTCGACAGCGGAGAAGCACGCCGCCTTCATCGAGATCGAGGAGGATGGCAGCGTCATCGAGCGCTTCCGCGGCGAACAGCTGGTCCAGGGCGAACCGGACGCTTCCTCCTTTCCCAGCGGCGGGATGCGCTCGACCTTTGAGGCGCGCGGCTATACGATGTGGGATCCCTCGAGTCCGGCCTTCATCATGGAGGGGCCCCGCGGAGGCATCCTCTGCATTCCCTCGGTCTTTATCAGCTATACCGGCGAGGCCCTCGACAAAAAGACCCCCCTGCTGCGCTCGATGGAGGCCATCAACCGCTCCGCGCAAAAGGTGCTCGCCCTCTTTGGAGCCCAGAGCGCCGGACGGGTAGTCACCGCCATCGGCACGGAGCAGGAGTATTTTCTCATCGACAAGGCCTTTTACAATCTTCGTCCTGATCTGCGCATCACCGGCCGCACCCTTCTCGGCGCCCGGCCGCCCAAGGGGCAGCAGCTCGAGGACCACTACTTTGGCTCGATCAAGGAGCGGGTTCTCGCCTTCATGCAGGATGCCGAGACCGAACTCTACAAGGTCGGGGTCCCGGCCAAGACCCGCCACAACGAGGTGGCACCCCACCAGTTCGAGATCGTACCCATCTACGCGGAAGCGAATGTCGGGGCGGACCGCAATCATCTCATTATGGAGATCCTCAAACGGGTCGCCAACCGGCATGATCTTGCTCTGCTCCTGCATGAAAAACCCTTTGCCGGCATCAACGGCAGTGGAAAACACAACAACTGGTCGATCAGCGATGCCGAGGGCAACAACCTGCTCGATCCCGGCAAGACCCCGGAAGAGAATCTGCAGTTTCTGGTCTTTCTGACGGCGGTTCTGCGTGCGGTCTATTTTTACGGCGACCTGCTGCGCGCATCGATCGCCTCGGCGGGCAACGACCATCGCCTCGGCGCCAACGAGGCCCCACCGGCGATCATGTCGGTCTTTCTCGGCGATCAGCTCACCGCCATCCTCGATGCCATCAAGGCCGGCAAGGCGGCCAGAGCGACCAATGAGAGTATCATCGATCTCGGCATCGGCCAGCTGCCCAAGATGCTGCGCGATTACACCGACCGCAATCGCACCTCCCCCTTCGCCTTCACCGGCAACAAATTCGAGTTCCGCGCCATCGGCTCCTCCGCCTCGGTCTCCATGGCCAATACCGTACTCAGCGCGGCGGTCGCCGATTCCCTTGATGTGCTGAGCGCCGAGATTGAAAAGGAGACCGGCAAGGGGGCCGAACTCAAGGTGGCGGTGCTGTCCGTTTTGCGCAAGCACATCAAGGAGACCGAGCCGATCCGCTTCAACGGCAACAACTACAGCAAGGAGTGGGAGCAGGAGGCGGCCAGACGCAACCTGCCCAACATCCGCAACTCCGCCTACGCCCTCGATGCCCTGGTGGCGCCGAAGAACATCGAGATGCTGGTGCGTCAGCGCACCTTCACCCGCACTGAACTCGAGGCCCGTTATCATACCAAGCTCGAGCAGTTCATCAAGGCCCTCCAGATCGAGGCCGAAACCCTCATCCATATGACAGACACCCTGGTTATCCCGGCGGCCATCGGCTATCAGGAGCGCCTGGTCAAGACCGTGCGGGGACTGAAGACTCTGCAGGAGGAACTGGGAGGGGTTGTTTTTGCCAGCGAGGTCGAGCTGCTCAAGCGCATCACCGAACTCATCGAGCAGTGCGGACAGAAGACCAGGGCATTGAAGGCGGCGATGGTGCGCGCAGAGGGGATGGAGGATTTGTCGAAATGCGCCAAGTTTGTGGCCGACCACATCCGGCCGCTCATGGAGGAGCTGCGCAAGCCGGTCGACGAGCTCGAGGTGACCATCGATGACGAGAGCTGGCCGCTGCCGCGCTATTCGGAGATGCTCTTCATTCTCTAGGCGGGGGGCAAAAAAAATGGGCGGTGAGTCAACTCACCGCCCATATACGCATTTTTATGGTGGTTATTTGGCCTTGCCAAGTATCTTGTAGACGCCGGTGCCGCATTTGGCGCAGGTGCCTTTTAGAGCTGCACGACCATTTTTCATGGTCACTTTTTTGCCATCTTTGACCTCGGTCTTGGCTTTGCACTTGACACAGTATGCAGTATCCGCCACGTCGAGTTCCTCCCGTTAAATTAATCCCCACGGTACATTAACTTACGCTTAAATTAACGCATTCGCAGGCAAAAGTCAATTAAAAGTTCGTATGCGTTGAAAAAAGTGGACTCTCTCCGGCTAGCCCCCTATGTGTCGCATTTTACTAAATTACAATAAATTGAGCGATCCTTTTCCGCCAAACGGCTGCCCCACAGCACAAAAATAATTGCGGCCAGCAGCAATCCAAGGATGTCGGCGAGGGCGTCCAGGCCGTCGCAGAAGCGGCCCGGGATAAAGGCCTGGTGCACCTCGTCAATAAAGGAGAGGGGGATACTTATCCAGAGCATGCGCCTGATGCCGGAACGGAGGGACTCCCGGCCGCCCTGGACGGTGGCCCGGGCGATGAGGAGGCCGAGCACGGTATAGACGATGAAATGGTAGACCTTGTCTTCCAGCTCGAAGCCGAGGGAAGGCGGCGTCAATTTGGGCAGCGAGGTGAGGGCGAAGATGAAGAGGCCCCAGAGCCAGGCTGGCAGCTGCCAGTAAATTTTTTCCCGCAGCGCGCCTTTCACGGATGGAGGACCCCCCGGAGGGCGTCGGGCAGGGCGTCGAGCAGATCCCCGGCGATCATGCCCATCTCTCCGCGGCGTTCCCGTGCCCGGTCGCCCGCGGCGCCGTGCAGCCAGACCCCGCAGAGGGCGGCGTCGATGGGCGCAAGGCCCTGGGCGAGGAGTCCGGCGATCAGGCCGGTGAGGATGTCACCGGCGCCGGCGGTGGCCATGCCGGGATTGCCGGTGCTGTTGACAAAGACCGAGCCGTCCGGCGCAGCGATGACGGTGGGGCCGCCCTTGAGGACGAGGAGCTGGCCAAGCTTGACGGCCCACTCGGCGGCGACCTCCACCGGCCGGGTGAGGATCTTCGCGGTGGTCAGTCCGGTCAGCCGCGAGAGCTCGCCCGGGTGGGGGGTGAGGATCAGCGCGCCCTGATAGTTTTGCAGGAGGTCGAGATAATCGGTGCAGAGGTTGAGCCCGTCGGCGTCGAGCACCATGGGCTGCTTCATCTCGCGCAGGAGGCGGCGGACCAGCCCGCCGGTGTCGGGATGGCGGCCGAGGCCGGGTCCGACGGCGAGGGCGTTCTGGGCGGCGAGGGGGCTCAGCCACTGCGGCAGCGCGGTCTCGCGCAGGCAGCCGCTCTCCTCGTCTTCAAAGGGCCAGGTGATGACTTCGGGTAATTTGCCTGTGAGCAGGGGCAGCAGGCTTTTGGCGGCCGCCAGGCAGGAGAGGCCGCAGCCGGCGCGCAGGGCGGCCGCAGCGGTCAGGCAAGCCGCGCCGGTGTAGCCGATGGAACCGGCGATGACCCCGACGCTGCCGATGCTGAATTTATGGGCATCGGCCGGGCGGCGGGGCAGTCTGGCGCGGATGTCGGCGGCCTCGAGGCGGCGCACCGGGGTGCCGCTTTTGGGGGCCCACTCCGGCGGCATGCTGATGTCGATGAGGTGGATTTCCCCGGCCTGTTCGCGCCCCGGCGAGAAGAGCAGCCCCCGTTTCAGCCGGGCCATCACAGCCGTGGCCCGGGCCCTGATCGCCGGCCCCGGCACCGCCCCGGTATCGGCGTCGATTCCGGTGGGGATGTCGACCGCGAGGATGGGCGCCCCCAGCTCGTTGAGCAGGGTGGCCATCATCGCAAAGGGGGTGCTCAGGGGAGGGGCCGCGCCGGTGCCGAGCAGGGCATCGACGATCAGATGCGGCGGGGACGCGGGCGCATCAGGGATGGCATCGATAAAAAGAGTCTGGCCGCCCATCTTCTCCCAGATGACCAGATTGGTCAGGGCATCCCCGCGGATCTTGTCGCGGGCGGCGAGAACCCAGAGGGTCACCCGGCAGCCGGCATTGGCCAGATGGCGAGCCACCACATAGCCGTCGCCTCCGTTATTGCCCGGCCCGCTGACGATGAGCACCCGCTTGCCCTCCGGCTCGCCGAGCATGGTTTTGGCCACGGCGGCGATCCCGCGCCCGGCGTTCTCCATGAGCAGAAGTGAGGGCATCTGCAGAAGCTGCTGACAATCCCGATCGAGTGCGGCCATCTCGGCGGCCGTGACGATTATCTGCATCTCTATCTCCGGATATCTCCAGAATCAGAACATTCACTGTTTGAACGCTCCGGCTCCCCCCGGGACGCGCTCACGGCCTGGACTGCAGGATCACTACCGCGACGGCGCTGAGGCGGCTGTGGCTGAGGGTGAGCAGGATCTGCAGGTCGGGCAGGATGCGGGCGAGGCTTCCGCTCAGCACTAGTCGGGGCTTGCCGTTGGCCGCATTCTCGACCCGCACATCGTGCCAGCGGAAGTGGCGATACTCCTCCTCGCTCAGGCACTTGATAAGGGCCTCCTTGGCGGCGAAACGGGCGGCCATCGATTCGATGCCGGAGGCCTTGCGGCGGCAGTAGGCGATCTCGTCGGGGGTGAGAATGCGGCCGAGAAAATGGTCGCCCCAGCGCTCGACTGCAGAGGCGAACCGGTCGAGATCAACGATGTCGGTGCCGATGGCGTGGACCATTTTTCCATCCTTCCCAGCCGGCAGCGGGGCTTCAGCCTGCGATCCGCCGGAACTATTTAAAAATTAACATATATGGCCATCTAATGCAATAACTTTTCCTTGCTTGTCGATCTTTTTTGCTGTACCTTATTTATCAAAGCCCATTTGATTTTTCACCGGACGAGTGCCCGATCATCATGGATCCGATTTCCGCACAACTTGTTCGCGATGCCATCGAGGGGGATCAGAAAGCCTACGCCGAGATCGTCCACCGCTATCGCAACCAGATCTACAATCTCATCCTGCGGATGGTCCGGCGGCGCGAAGAGGCGGAGGACCTCACCCAGGAGACCTTCATCAAGGCCTTCAACGCCCTCTCCAGTTTCAACGCCGAATATGCTTTTAGCACCTGGCTCTACAAGATCGCCGTCAACAACTGCATCGACCATTTCCGCAAGAAACGCCTCAAGACCTACCCCCTGGACAATCCGATCCCGGCCCGGGATGGCGAACTCCAGCGCGAATTCCCCGATCACGAAGCCGGCCCCGACGCCGGCCTGATGGAGAAGGAGCGTCATCTCACCATCCAGGAGGCCATTGACTCTTTGCCCGGGAAATATCGCGAGGCGATCCTGCTCCGCCACGCTCAGGACCGATCCTATGAAGAGATCGCCCGCCTCCTGGGCATCCCCATCGGCACCGTCAAGGTCCGCATCTTCCGCGCCCGTGAGATGCTGAAGAAAAAATTGCGCGATCAGCGCAAAAATCTCTTCAGCTGATCCCGCGCTTCACGCGCACAAGCCTGCGCAGAGCTCCTGACAGACCATATCGTAGAGCAGCACCCCCGACTCGGTGAGGGCGAGCTCTTGTCCGTTGAGGGTGAGCAGTTCCGCCCCGGGGGCAGCGCTGAAAGGGGGGTGGTCGTGCAGCAGGCCGCCCAGCCTGGCGATGGCGCGGCCCCCGCGTTCGAGCAGCTCCTCGCCGAAGCGCTCCCGCCAAAGTTCGAGGTCAATTCCCCTCCGCCTGCGCAGACCGAGCAGGAGGGCCTCGCTCTTCTCCTCCTCCCTCCCGATCCGCTCGCGGCCGGCGACGGCCGGCTCATCCTGCTCCCACGCATCGATATAGCCCTCGAGGTCGCGGCCATTCCAGAAGCGTTCGCCGCCGGCGAAGGAGTGGGCGGCCGGGCCGAGGCCGAGATAGGGTGCCCCCTCCCAATAGTGCTGATTATGGCGCGCCTCGCACCCGGGCCGGGCATAATTGGAGATCTCGTAATGCTGATAGCCCGCCGCCTCAGCCATCCTCTTGCCCGCGAGGAACATCTCCCGTTCGAGCTCTTCATCGCAGGGGTGGAGCCGGCCGCCGGCGACCGCCTGCGCGAGGGGGGTGCCGGCTTCGATGGTGAGCCCGTAGAGGGAGAGATGCTCAGGCCCGAAGGCGAGGGCTTGGCTGAGCGAGGCATTATAGTCGGAAAGGTACTGACCGGGCAATCCGAAAATGAGGTCGAGGCTGAGATTGGTGAATCCCACTGCGCGTGCGGCCGTGAGGGCTTCCATCGCCCCCGCGGCGGAGTGAATCCGGGTGAGCAGGGCGAGTTCGCGATCGTGAAAGGACTGGATGCCCAACGAGAGCCGGTTGATCCCCGCCTGGCGGTAGCCGGCGAGATGGGCGCAGTCGAGGGCGCCGGGATTGGCCTCAAGGGTGATCTCAGCCGAGGGAGTGATCTCCCAGCCGGAGCGGATCTCCCCGAGCAGGGCATGGATTTGTTCCGGCGGAATCAGCGAGGGGGTGCCGCCGCCCCAGTAGATGCTGGTGAGGGTCTTGCCAGCGAAGAAGGGATGGCGGCGGTAGTGGGCGATCTCCTGCTGCAGCGCCTCGAGATAGCGCGGCAGCAGGGCGGTGCGGGTCGTGGAGAAAAAGTCGCAATAGATGCACTTGTGCTGGCAAAAGGGGACGTGGATATAGAGCGCAAGGGCATCCATGGCCTAACGGATGATGCTGAAGATGCGCGACCAGCGCACATGACGGAAAAACGAGGCGTTGCGTTCCAGGGAGAAATAGATGACCAGAGCCTGGCCCCGGATGTTCTTCATCGGCAGAAAGCCCCAGTAGCGGCTGTCCTGGCTGTTGTCGCGATTGTCGCCCATCATGAAGAGATGCTTTTCGGGCACCACCACCGGGCCGAAATCGTAGGCGAATCCCTCATAACGGCGGATGGTGTATTCCTTGGCGTTGGCGGTCTTGACCCGGTAATAGTTGATATAGCGCCCCTCCGATTCGTCAAAGCTGCGCTCGAGGAAGGTGATCTCACCTTCGGGAGCGCCGTTGACGTAGACCACCCCCTGGCGCATCTCGAGGGTGTCGCCGGGCACGCCGATGCAGCGTTTGATATAGTCAAGCTTTTCGTCGAGGGGGTATTTGAAGACGATGATCTCGCCGCGTTTGGGTTTATGGACGGCCGGCATTTGCAGGGAGGGCAGCTTGATGTCGGTCCAGGGAATGCGGTCCGGGGTCGCTGCGCCATAAACGAACTTGTTGACGAGGAGAAAATCCCCGATCAGCAGGGTGTCTTTCATCGAGCCGGTCGGGATGCGGAAGGCCTGAATGACCAGCATGCGCAGGATGAGGGCGGCGATGAGAGCCACGGCGAATGCTTCGGTATACTCCTTGAACTGCTGGCGTCCTTTACTGCTCATGCAAGGTCCTTTCGTAGTGGCGAGGGTGTAATCAATAGGTCCATTCAATTTTATCTAACTTCTTTTCCGCGCTGGCGGTTCCAAATGCGAGCAGGAACAGGGTGAGCGCGGCGGAGGCGGCGATGCCCGGATCCGGCGTCGAGAGTATAAAGAGGCTGAGGGCGACGATGCCCCCGACGATACCGACGAAAACCATGAGAATGAGGGAGAGAAAAAAGCCCGAGCCGGCGTTGAGCATCCGTTTCGGATGGTCCCAGCTGAAATTGGCGTAGCGGGCGCCGAAGAGCCCGCCGCAGCTGGTGGCGCCGATGTTCAGGATGACCAGCAGCAGGAGGACCCTGAGCAGCACCCCGGCGCTGGTATGGTGAAAAAAGGCCACGACGGCGGCGGCGAAGAGGGCGCTGGTCAGGGTGAAGAGAAAGCTGACCGTCACCTTGGCCAGCCAGACAGTGCGCAAGCGGACCGGGGCGAGCTTGAAGAGCCCAAAGGCGGTGCGCTCCATCGGGATCATGCGCGTCGAGATGGTGCTGCTGATGAGGGTGCTGAAGATGAAGAGAAAGAAATAGGGATAATAATGCGCAAGCTCTCCGCTCTCCGCGGCCATGTTGGTGCGGTTGAGAAAGGGCAGCAGGACCATCATCGTCGTGAAGAGCAGGATCTGGATGAGCTGCTGGGTGTCGCGGAAGATGAGCTTGAAATCCCGGCGGACGAGGGTGGCGAAGAGGCCGCTTTTCCCCGCCGGCGCGATGCGCACGGTCTGCCGGGTTACGCGCCGGCTGCGGGATCCGCTCTCGATTCCGCTGAAGGTATCCCGGTGCAGGGCGCGGCCGAGCAGGGCGGCGGCGCCGCTGTAGAGCAGGGCCCCGGCGCCCAGCAGAAGGAGAATATTCAAGCCGGCGGCGGCTGTGCGTCCTGTGGTGGTGTGCATCAGGGCGTTGACCAGCCAGTCCGAGGGAAACCACGTCGCCAGCCGCCCGCCCAGCTCGAGATAGTTCTGCCCCGGCAGCCCGGCCGCTCCGGGCCGGATCCTCTCCGGCCGCAGCATCTGAAAGCCCAGCCAGATCGCGATCGAGATCAGGCTGAGAAAGAGGGCGGAGATGCTTTTGGCCCGGCGCGCCGGCATGACGCTGACCAGCCCCATCGCCAGCAGGGTGGCCAAGCCGGTCGGGATGGCGAGGAAAAGCAGGCTTAGGGGCAGCAGCAGGATCCAGAAGAGCAGGGGCGCCTTGACGGCGATGCCGGCGGAGATCAGGACGGGCAGGGCGATGCCGAAAAAGAGGGTGGAATTGGCCGAGGTGGTCTCGATGAATTTGAACTGGAAAATGGTGGCCAGGGGCACTGGGGCGCTCATAAGCAGGGGGAGATCCCGTGAGAGGAAAAAAATGTGCAGCACCAGGGCCAGACCGCTGAAAAGGAGCATGATGAAGATGGCGAGAAGGATGTTGCGCTGGAGCAGGAGGATGGCGGGAAGGCCCAGCTCGGGGGCGGCCATCATCGCCTCCATCATCGCATAGATGTTGATCAGCACCAGTACCGGCAGGATGATCAGGCCGATGTACCCCAGTATGCGGCGGCGCCCTTTTTTGCCGCCGCGGCGCACGGCGTTGATCAGGGCGCGAAGCCGGTTTTGCAGCAGCAGTCCCAGCATGCCTCTACTGTTCCTCCAGGAACCGGTTGACGTCGGCGCCGACCTCCGAAGCGGTCAGCTGCAGAAAGATCTCCTCAAGCGAGGCTTTTTCGGTCGCCGAATTTTTGCGCAGTTCATCCATGGTGCCCAGCGCGATGAGCCGGCCCTGATGGATGATGCCGGCGCGGTCGCACATCCGCTCCGCCACTTCGAGGATATGGGTGGACATGAAGACGGTGGTGCCTCGTTCGACCATGCCGCGCAGCAGATCCTTGAGATTGCGCGCGGCCTTGGGATCGAGCCCCACAGTCGGCTCATCGAGAAAGAGCACCCGCGGCTCATGGACCAGGGCCCCGGCCAGGGCCACCTTCTGCTTCATGCCGTGGGAGAATTCTTCGATGAGCTCATCGGCGCGGTCGCTGATCTCGAAAATGTCGAAGAGCTGCCCGGCGCGGCGCGCGGCATCCTCATCGGGCACCTGATAGAGCCGCGCCATGAAATGGACGAATTCGCGCGCGCTCAGCTTTTCATAGAGCACCGGCGACTCCTGCACCAGCCCGAAGAGCCGTTTGGCTCCGATGGGGTCGGTGGCCAGATCGATGCCGTCGATGAGCACCCGCCCCCGGTCGGGGTGGAGAAGCCCGGTCATCATCTTGATGGTGGTGGTTTTGCCGGCGCCGTTGGGACCGAGAAAGACGAAGAGCTCGTTCTCGATCTGGAGCGAAAGCTCTTCCACTGCGATCCTGTCGCCGAAAGCCTTGTGCAGCTGTACAACCTGGAGCATTGCGGTCTTTTTTCCCCCGAGATTATACCGGGCTCCGGCCGGCAGGCCGGGTTGCGTGGAGACAAGACGGGCGTGGCGCCGTCACGATTTGAGGATGGCGAGAAACGCTTCCTGGGGCACTTCCACCCGGCCCAACTGCTTCATACGCTTCTTGCCCTCTTTTTGTTTCTCGAGCAGCTTGCGCTTGCGGGTGATATCGCCGCCGTAGCACTTGGCGGTGACATTCTTGCGCACCGCGCGCACGGTCTCGCGGGCGATGACCTTGCTGCCGATGGCGGCCTGAATGGCGACCTCGAACTGCTGGCGCGGTATCAGCTCGCTCAGCTTTTCGCAGACGCGGCGCCCCCATTCGTAGGCCTTGTCGCGATGGACGATGGTCGACAGGGCGTCGACCGATTCGCCGTTGAGCAGGATGTCGAGCTTGACGACCGGACCTTCGCGAAAACCGGAGAATTCATAATCGAACGAGGCGTAGCCGCGGGTGACCGATTTGAGTTTGTCGTAAAAATCAAAGATGACCTCGCTGAGCGGGAACTCGTAGTGCATATTGACCCGGCTCTTGTCAACGTACTCGGTATTGATGTAGGTGCCGCGCCTCTCCATCGCCAGCGACATCACCGCGCCGATGTACTCGGAGGGGGTGACGATGCTCGCCTTGATGTAGGGCTCCTCGACGTGATCGATGTCGTTGGGCGAGGGCAGGTTGGCCGGATTGTCCATCACCAGCAGGGTCCCCTTGTTGGTGAAGACATGATACTCCACATTGGGGACCGTGGTCACCAGGTCGAGGTCATACTCGCGTTCGAGGCGCTCCTGGACGATTTCCATGTGGAGCAGGCCGAGAAAGCCGCAGCGGAAGCCGAAGCCGAGGGCGAGGGAGGTCTCGGGTTCGTACCAGAGTGCCGAATCGTTGAGCTTGAGCTTTTCCAGGGCGGCGCGCAGCTCCTCGTAATTCTCGGCGATGGAGGGAAAGAGGCCGGAGAAGACCATGGGCAGCACCTCACGGTAGCCGGGCAGGGGCTCCGGGGCCGGATTTTCCTCGGTGGTGATGGTGTCGCCGACCTTGGTGTCCTTGACATCCTTGGCTCCGGCGATGACATAGCCGACCTCGCCGGCATGGAGGAGATCCTGCGGGATCTGCTTCATGCGCAGGATGCCGACCTCCTGGGCCTCGAACACCCGGCCGGTGGAAAAGAATTTGATCTTTTGCCCCGGCCGGATCGAGCCCTCGATCACGCGCACGTAGGCCACGGCCCCGCGATAGGCATTGAAGACCGAGTCGAAGATCAGGGCGCGCGCCGGCTTGTCCACCGCCGGATCGGGCGGCGGGACGCGCTCCACCACCGCCTCGAGGATTTCACTGATGCCGGTGCCGACCTTGGCGCTGGCCAGGATGATCTCTGATTCCTTGCAGCCGAGCAGGTCGATAATCTGATGCTTGATGGCGTCGAGATCGATGTTGGGGAGATCGATCTTGTTGATGACCGGTATGATCTCCAGGTCGTTTTCAATGGCCAGGTAGAGATTGCTGACGGTCTGGGCTTCCACCCCCTGGGCGGCGTCCACCACCAGAATGGCCCCCTCGCAGGCGGCCAGACTGCGTGAGACCTCATAGGTGAAATCGACATGACCCGGAGTGTCGATGAGGTTGAGGGTATAGGTTTCGCCGTTGGGGCGGCGGTACTCCATCGTGACCGGATGCATCTTGATGGTGATGCCGCGCTCGCGCTCGAGGTCCATGCTGTCCAGGACCTGCTCCTTCATCTCATAGCTGGAGAGGGTGCCAGTGGCTTCGAGCAGACGGTCGGCCAGGGTTGATTTGCCGTGGTCGATATGGGCGACGATGCAGAAATTTCGGATCGGATTTTTGGTCATATACCCGCTGGCAAGTTGTGATTAGTCAATAGGACATTTAAATTAAACAAATTATGCAAATAAATCAATAAAAAAGCGGACGCGGGCCGGCCCCGGAGCCTGCTGCTGCGGAGGCGGGAATCTTATTCCCTCTGTCAGCGTTCTCTAAGCGGTGGGGTGATGTAATGACCAGAACAAATGAAATAACGGAGTGTGCATGAAAATAGCGATGGTATGCTATCCGACCCACGGCGGCAGCGGCGTGGTGGCGACGGAACTGGGCATGTGTCTGGCGCTGCGGGGCCATGAGGTCCATTTCATCAGTTACAGCACCCCCTTCCGACTGCGCGGCTTTCACGAGAACGTCTTTTATCACGAGGTGGATGTCTCCGCCTATCCCCTTTTCAAATACCCCCCCTATGACCTGAGTCTGGCCGCGCAGATCATGGAGGTGGCTGGTGAGCATACCCTCGACATCGTTCATGCCCACTATGCCATCCCCCACGCCATCAGTGCCTACCTGGCGCGGCAGATGATGCGCGGGCGCGGACCGAAGGTGCTCACCACCCTGCACGGCACCGACATCACCCTGGTTGGCAAGGATGCCTCCTTCCGCGAGGCGGTGAAATTCGGCATCGAAGAGTCCGACGGAGTAACCGCGGTCTCCCGCTACCTGGCCGAGCAGACGCGCGCGACTTTTGGCATCGACAAGGAGATCCGCGTTATTCACAATTTTGTCGACACCGCCCGCTTCTCACCCCACGTGGAGAACTGCATCCGCAAGCGCTTCGCGCCGGGGGGAGAGGCGATCCTCATCCACGCCTCCAATTTCCGCCCGGTCAAGCGGTTGACCGATACCATTGAGATTCTGGCACGGGTGCGCCGCCACCTGCCCGCCAAGCTGCTGCTGGTAGGCGAGGGACCGGACCGGCAGGAGTCGCATGCCCTGGCTGAACGGCTCGGCCTTCTCGATCATGTCGTCTATCTCGGCACCCAGGATGCCGTCGAACGGCTCCTCGGCTGCGCCGATCTTTTCCTCCTGCCCAGCAGCGAGGAGAGCTTTGGACTGGCCGCCCTTGAGGCGATGAGCTGCGGCACCCCGGTGATCGCCACCCGCATCGGCGGCCTGCCGGAGGTTATCGAGGATGGCGTGGATGGTTTTCTCTTCCCGGTCGGGGATGTAGACGCCATGGCGACGGCCGTGGTCGAGTTTCTGCGGGAGCCGGAGCGGATGAAGGCGATGCGGGCGGCGGCGCGCGCCAAGGCTGAGGCCCGCTTCCGCATCGAGACCCTGGTCCCCGAGTACGAAAGCTATTACGAGCAGGTGTTGGGGGGCTGATTCCCCCGGCGCCGGCCGAGCTGGTTTACCCTCATCCGGCGGAAGAAATTGGCGTTTTCAGTCCGCACTATTCCCCACTTGTCGCCGAGAAATCCTTTTTCCTGAAATATTTTTTATGTATATTCTTCCGCCTTGAAACCGGCCCGGACAAGTCAGATGAGAACACGAGAGATATGACCGCCCCCAACAACTCGCAGCGATGGCAAAATTTTCTCGCGCACATGCGCTCCAACAGCTGGCGCGGCTATGTGTTGATCGGGGTGATTCTCTACCTGGTGCTGATCAACCAGCTCATCCGGGTGCGGCCGGATCATGTCTTCATCGCCCTGGCGGTTCTGGCCCTCACCCTCGGCCGTGGGCGCATGAAGTATTTTGTCATGGACTGGGCGCCGTGGATCGTTTTCTGGATCTGCTACGACATGATGCGCGGGGTGGTCGATAACTGGCGGGGCGCCATCAATGTGGTCTGGCCCTATATGACCGAGCTGAAAATTTTCGGCCCCCTGTTCGGCGGGGTGATTCCCTGCTTCTGGTTCCAGGACCTGCAGCAGGCCCTGCAGGGCAACTGGCTCAAGGGTCTGCTCGATGCCAGCGGCGGACTCTTTTACACCCTCCATTTCGGCGTGCCGATCATCGTCGGCTGGGTCTTCTGGCACACCACCGATGACCGCAAATCCTTTTACCGCTTTGTCTGGACCATGACTCTGCTCAATTTCGGCGCCCTCGCCACTTTTTTTATCTATCCGGCGGCGCCGCCGTGGTACGTTTACAGTTACGGCTTCGGCCAGCCCGCCGTCTCGAGCCATTGGGGCCTGGGCGCCGGTGCGCTGCTGAATGTGGACAAGATGATCGGCATGAATTTTTTCCAGACCCTGTGGGGGGGATTCAATCCCAACCACTTTGCCGCCATTCCCTCGTTGCACGGTGCTTATCCGGTGGCCTTTGCGCTTTTTATGTACAAGAAGTTCAGGCGCTATCCCCTGCTGCTGGCCCTCTATCCGGCCGGAGTCTGGTTTTCGGCGGTCTATCTCAACCAGCATTACATCATCGATCTGTTCATCGGCGCCGGGTACCTGCTCATCGCTTATGTCATCACCGACCGGCTGCTCATCCCCCATGTGTTCTCGCGCTTCATCAGCTGGGCGCCGCTGCATAAAAAGGCGAACGCCTGAACCGGTCTTTTCTTGATGCCCCAAATCTCGGTCCCACCCGGATGTAATCATGAGAAAATCAGTTGCCAGACAGATTTCGGGGGACAGCCCGGTTGTTCTTTTCCCTTGACTTTTTGCCATAAAATGAATAATTTGTATGCACGTTTGGCGGCGCTTTAGCTCAGCCGGTAGAGCAACGGACTGAAAATCCGTGTGTCCCCAGTTCGATTCTGGGAGGCGCCACTGTAAAGCCCCTGAAAACAATAGTTTATCAGGGGCTTTCGCGTTCATGGTCCTGCCTCAATTTTCCCCATTTTTGACTGATTTTAACTGTTTTTGAGCCCTTTTCGCTGGTTTTTGGTCAATTTTTGGTCAATTGACTTTCGCCCGGTGATCATCTGCAGACGCTATTTCACCAGCGGTGACTGGCCTTAACTGGGTTTAACTGGGGTTGACTGGTATTGACAACTTCAAAATAATCAGCATATTATGCATTTTTTGCTTGCATTTTCAAAGTACATTTCGTAAATTATACTCCAGCTGCCCAATCGCGTGCAGCTCCCCAGAAAACCAGCCAACCTGCCAGCGCTTCCGCTGGACATCTCAGAAAACAGGCAATATTTTAAAATAGGCCTTGACTTCGCGTCAGGAATAGTTTATAATCGAAGTGTGGGCAAGTCGTGCTCACACCTGCTGAAATCCATGGGCGTCTAGCTTCGCCCATTTTTTCGGCAGACTTTGTTAAAAACTGAACCGGAGGTTGATATGAAATGGAGAAATTCAACATAAAACTTGCCAAATATCTCGACGACGAGATGCTGGCAAAGATCAGTAAAGAATCAAATAAACCAGTCTCGCTGCGATCGATCGCCAGGAAGTTCAATCTGACTGTCTACGCTGTCAAGAGACTCATCGAATACTCAAAATCAATAGAAAGGACCAATATGGCCCATAACTAAACCAAATTAAAGAAATGAGAAACTATGTAGAAGATCTAAAAAGAGTACCTATCCAAGATGTCGCAAATATCCTCGGATTAAAACTCACCAAAACAGGCAACAGTCTTCAGGGTGATTGCCCTACGGGCCATCCATCCTCGAATCATAGATGCTTCAGCATCAACACCGATCAAAACTATTTTCACTGCTTCTCCTGCGGCAAAGCCGGCGATGTAATCAGCCTGGTTGAACTGGTCAATGACCATGATTTCAAAGAGGCGTCTTCATGGCTCGGACGAGAATTCAATATCTCGATACCTGAATCCATCGAGGATAAAGGCCGGCATGGTGAAGCATTCTATAGCCGAGCAGCGATGTATGAGGAAATCTACCGATATGGCAAATATCTCCTCTATCAAGCGGATGGCGGAGAAGCACGTCAGTACCTTCTTCAACACCGTGGTTATGCATCGGAGGAACAATTTCGTCAAACCGAGTGGATTTTCCTACCCCCTGATGACCGTCTGCAAGCATATCTTCAAGGCGTATACCCAGATCTTTCCGATAAAGTCAGCAAGATCAAGTTCAACAGCTTCGTAGAATCACCATGCTGGGCGGCCTTCCCGTATCGAGATAGAGATGGGCTGATAACGGGGTTCATCCTGAGAGCACTCAAACCATCTGGGTATGATCTCACTTACAGAAATACTGGTAAGAAGGCAACGGGAGTCCGCTATCATAGTACATTCGGGACATCTAAACACGACCTGTTTAATCTGAACCGCTGCGTGAACCAGCAAACCTTGCTGATTCTAGAAGGATATCCTGATGCAATCCTGTTCCCCACCATGGGCTTGAAAAATGTCGTAGCTGTTGGTCAGGGGAAACTTGCCAAGTCTCATCTCGAAGGTCTTAATGAATTCGGAGTACGGAACGTGATCATTTCCTTTGATAACGATCCTCCGAAAGAAGATGGATACTTGACTGGTGTTGAAAACACCATCGACGCGGTAAAGATGCTGCTGACAGAGACCAGAATCAATCCTTTCGTGATCGATCCTTTGCTCATGGAGCATCATAAGGACCCAGATGAATATGTCCGGGCTAATGGTATCGAAGCTTTTAGAACGCTCGTCGAGCGTTCAGAGTCTGGAGCGAAATGGCTGGCTAAAAGAATCATTATGCGTTCTGATCTTCAGGTGGACCTTGGGCGTCAGAAGGCAATCGATGAAATCGGAGATCTTTCCAGCAAGATCAAAAACCGGATCTCCAGCGAAGATCTCATCGTTGAATCGGCCAAGATCTTCGGTATCGACATCGATGCATTGACATCGCATATACGCGATTACCATGAAAGGATTCAGCGAGCGGCAATATCAGACAAATTCAAAAAGTTGACTACGAAAGCCGAAGATCTCAGACGTGCTGACGACCTGGAAGGAGCCAGTAAGCTGATTGAGACCGAGGGCGTTGAGTTGAAGAATGAGCTATTTAAAACTAAAATTGATCCAATGACTCCGTTATCGGATCGGTTGATGAAAAAGTATGAACAGGAACGAAATCGCGAAGCCGGTCTGCTAGGGTATCCGCTGACCAAGTTTAAGAACCTATGTGAGCACATCGATGGATTGCAGCCGGGATTGTATCTCATTGGCGCTGAGACTAATGTAGGAAAGACGGCGCTGCTTACCAATATCGCTTTGGACTTGATAGAAACCAATCCTAAGGTTCGCGTTCTATACTTCTCCCTGGATGACAGTTGGAGTGTAATCACCAACCGCTTCCTTGGAATACTGACTGAGCTTGAGCTTAATCAGGTCCAAAGGAAGCAAGCTTCCGAAGGAGATGCAAGGAATATAAAGGTAGCTTACGAGCGGCTATGCAGTCTGTCGGATAGCGGAAGATTGCATATCAAAGATCTCAGTGAGGTTACCAATTTCGATCAAGCTGAGGCTACATTGCGGGAACTCTACGAAGATGGAAACTTAGCTGTTTTCATCGATGGATTATACAACCTGGAGGTCGACAACAATGGCGGAGGCATCCGTGAGGTCAATATCGAAAGAGCTAATAAGCTAAAGCTTCTTGTGGACACATATGCGATTCCGCTGATCTGCACAGCTGAGTTGAGAAAGAAAACTAAGGAGGAAGGCAAAGATAAACCGCCTACGGTCAACGACCTCATGGAAACCGGCAAGTTTGGATATAATGCGAATGTGGTATGGCTGCTATATCCTGACAGTTTTGCAGAATCCAAGGGAGCAGATCAGTTCCTGATAAAATTGGACTATGCAAAGAACAAGCTGTCACACTACAAGGATTATCAGACATTGATATTCGACAAGAAAAAAGGCATCGTTCGTGAAATACACATCGGTTCTGTGAACTCGGTGCAGGATAATGAGCTATTGCCTATATGGTAACTAACTAGACCCAGCGGTTCGATGGTTGAATAGCCACCGGGCCGCTGATTCACTAACCAACAATTAATATGGAATCACTAATAAGGACAAGTTTGCATCTGAGCAGACAAAAATTTGAAAAGATCGAAGCAGGGCTGTCATTGAGCTTAACGGAAAACAAAGCTCTCTTTGCGCTGCAAAAATTACTTGATAAGACCAACTATAAAGGCAACATCGATGGTCGCGTTGCGACTCCTGAGAATACCTTCCACTATTCTGGATTTCTACCCCGGGTCCAATTTACGCCGGCAGAGTATCTGGATGCTTACGGCTTGAAAAGGAATACCTCAGGCCGGGGGTATCAGGAATTCAATTCGAATGAACGCTCTGAGGCGATGAAAGCATTGCGGTCACTCGCTGACAAGAAGTTCAAAATAATATATGAGCGCAAACGCTGGGACGAAAAGAAAAAGATGGTCACTGACGTGATCATCACCGAGTCCTCGCTGATTCAAATTGTATGGGGACTGATTGGCCTCGATGCTGAGGAAAAGAAGAAATGGGATGAGGGCCGATTTAGTGAAACTGAACTTATGGATAGAAGCACTATCGCGGTGGAGTTTTCTCCAATAATGGTAGACCAGATTGATGGATACTTTATTCTGATCCCATCGAGCTTTTACGAAGACATTAAAGCCCAGATTCCAGCGGCGAAGTACAGCCAGTATATCCCTTTGTTTCTGGAGTGGCTGATATTACAGGCTGAGATCCAGAGAAGGGCTAAGACCGGGTGGAAAATTGAAATCAATTACAAGAAGCTTGCTGAAAAGCTAGGAATGGGCAAGCTCATCCGGCAGCGTAAGAACAAAGAGATACGAGCCAATCTGGAGGAATGCTACGACATCGCGATCAAACTGGGATACATAGAGAAGGCAACTACTGAAGATGGAAGATATACCACTAAGGAGGTCATTTATCTGAATAAAGGAATGTTTGGAAAGGACAAAGCACCTCTCGCTCTACCCAAATAATGCGCAGCCTCTACCCAAATAGTGCGCACTCTCTACCCAAAAAGTGCGCATTCTCTACCCAAATACTGCGCAAGATATTTTTGGAGTGTGTCTGTAAGATGTTAATAATATATAATATAAACTATGCTAAAAATGACATTCAAATTCGCTATTATTTTAAGATAATTATAAGATAATTATCATAGTCTGCCCCCTACGCCAGAGGCTGCGGGGGCATAGCGCGGGGGCTGACAGACCTAAAACATGTATGTATATTGCAAATTCGAGCCCTGGGTCAGCTCGCACACGCTAAAATTGAAATTCTAAAAAAGGTATGTATCATGAAAAGAAATTATCCCAAAAATAGAAAACCAACTGACAATATGGTCCAGCTTATGTTAAATCGCTACGGTGAACCATATCTGCGCAAGCTCTGGCAGGACAACGGCGGAGCTACTCTCGCCAGCAGAATACTTATGGAAGAAACCGGCCTGGAGATTACCGATATTCAGTTCCAATACCTGGCAAACAAATATAATTGGAAACGCAGGATCCGACCGGATCATCCGATCGTAAAGTATGTACAAAGCGGAAGAGGAAACCGGGAACGCTATCGGCACATCATATTTCCGTGGGAGGACCAGGAATGAAATTTCAATCCTGGTCTTGCGGATTGGGTCCCATCTACCCACCCCCCGGTGTGTACCAGGCAACGGGCAAAATGATTTCCTGCAGGAAATCGAATTCTATAATTTTTTTTGGTAAAATTTAATCCGGTCCTATGGGCCAAACTAATCAGAGGTATAACGTGAAATCAAAATATTCATTGTACTGTCATATGTTTAAAACCACTCCAAAGAAAATGCGAGCTCTGCTCCACCGATACTTTGGAACTCCTGAGTACATCAGGCTGATGAGCATAGACGAATTCTACGCTCGAAGGGACGGACGTCTCTTCAACGGTCGTGATCCACGACCTTACATCGACATTTGCATGGACCTTGAATTAAAAAAGCCAAGGTACGAAAAGATGCTCGAAATCCATGAATCTGGTCTGTTCCAGTTGATATTAGAATCAGATGAAGACTGGGCAAAAGATAATCCGGGCATCATCGCCAAGAAATTGGCAATCTGGGATGACATCCTGATCGCTAAGCGATCTTCGATAGCCGGCGCAAGGAAGATCTACGAATTAGCTCCGGAGATTTATCATGAACCAGATCGGAATTTATAATCTGCCGAGAGGCGTGAGTAATGCGGGAAATAAGGCATTGGAGATATTTACGAAGTTGAAACGGAGAGCAAAGGAGACTGAGATAGCTCATCAGTCTCCTGCTTAGCCAAACTTTAATGAACTCAGACAATCTTTGATGAATAGTTATCGGATTGGTCCATCGGTTGTGAAGAAAGAAAATGGATTTGAGGTAGTATAAAGTGTCCGAATCGTTAGTAAAACATTATTCGAAAGTTTAGTGAAACGCTGTCCGAATCTTTAATGAAATGCTGTCCGAAAATTTTTTGAATTTACCAATCCTTGGATATGGAGAAGAAGATAATGTTAAAAAGGGTGACTGGTTAGGATTACATTTAGGCAAGAAATCAACAAAGAATTGCTGGCACCCGGAAGATTTGTGAGGATGCAAAAGAAGTTCACAGCCTGCTTTTAATAACAAAATCAATTTTCAACGGTCTATGATTATCTTGGTGCACACAGATGCATTTTTGTTTATCAAGAAGAATGATCTTGTTTAAAAACAATTTTCATCCAGCAATTCCCACTATCTGCCGATTATTTAGCATTGATTGTGTATAAAGAAAGATGACATCAGGAAATACAATAATCAGCGATTGGCATTTGCGGCCTCAATGGCTTTTATTATTTCTGCATGACTCCACTTAATTGACTTACAGTTGTTAGCTTGAAATGCGGGAGGGACATTTGATGGCGGATTACCGCTCTGGTGCACACCAATTACATTTTTGCCACGTTTCAAACTTTCCTCTATCTCCCAATTAACCCATTTACTAGAAGCACTTTCCTCAGTAAGATAAACAATAGTAACTGAGCATCGATCGATACGGTCTCTTATCTGACGCTTGATATAGTCAGCATTTTTGCTATCAAATGCTTCCTTCACAGAAAAATCGTCGAATTCTAAGTCCGTCTTGTCGTTCTTAGCCTGGCCCCGAAGCAGATTTACCTCATCTAAATCTTCGTGAGCAAAGCTGATAAAAACATGACGGATAATATCTATATTGGCTTCACGAAGCCGCTGCTTTACCTTGTCTTCGAGATTTTTGATATCTGAACTGTTCAAGCTACCACCAGAACTTCCACCCATATCATTCTCCCTAATCTTTATATTCCAAACAAGAAATACAATACCCGCAAGGATTTAAATCGCCACAATGGCAAGAGTAAGTTCCGGTTACACCCTTTATCGATGCAAGCTTAATAACATCAGCTTTGCTAAAATCATATAAGGGCGTGACAATTTTGATATAGCGCCCTAATGCAGCTTGAATTGCTGACTCTGCCTGCATGATGAATGTAGACTTCTGATCTGGGAACAAGCTAAACCGTTCAGATAATAATCCAATGGCTACAGTAGTAGCTCCAACCTGGTAAGCATAGGCGCTACCTATCAGCAAAAATAATAGATTGCGTCCCGGTGTAAATGCATTTTTTACATCAATATTCGGATTAGTTAAGCCTGAAATGATGATGCGCCCGAATCCAGATAGATCCATCTTTAAAGGTATAGGAAGGTTGAGTTTGCGGTGTACTGTCTGACATGTGGACCACTCTATTTCAGCAGCTCGTTGACCATAATCGATGAAGAGAGGAAATTGTTCTGTATCTTCCTCTTTCGCGATTACACCTATCAGCGTCGAATCAAGGCCGCCTGAAACCAAATTTACAAAACTCATAAATAACCTTCTCTTTTTGCAACTCTCATTGTAATCCAGGTTGCAAGATCGACACAACCAATTGAATGTCCAAATCCAATGGCGATATCTCTAAACTGGTTTTCAATTTGCTCATAGAATAACAAGCTTCCGAGCTTGCTCGTCGGCATTTGACAATTATGAAATAATCGAAGATAATCCATTACATGCGTGTCAAGAACAGCAAGATCAGTACAATAGCCAATCCTGCGCAGAAATAGGCTTGCTTGCTTCGGGCCAAATCCATGAACTAACTGTATTAAAGATTTTCGAGATTCTTTGGATGATTTTGAAGCAGATAACAGCTGCTGTAAAGATCCATAATGACTATGGATTTCTGCCATATTTTTTGTTAGTAGCGAAGCTAATCGGTTCTTGAAGCGAGGTCGAACATAACGTATTTTACCATCCGAATTTCGAATTGCTATTGGATTAGATAGCGCGGCCAAAATGGAGGCTTCATAATCGTTCCGGTCGAAAAAACGTTGTTGTATTCGCAAATATTTAAGCTCCGCCAAACGGTCTACAATAGCCACTGCGACTTCGAAAATCATTTGGCTGCTGAATATGCACACAACCGCTTCATACAACAACTCCTCTTCAGTCAGAAGTTTCCAGTTTTTAGTCGATCCTCCCTGGAAATTTATTTCATTACAGATCGAACGGATAGTCTCATCAATAAAAACAGTACTCATCTGTTACTCCCATGCAAATGCGGTAACGCATTGAGTGAATATTCTTTCTGGAAAATTGAAACGACAGAAATCAACGATGTTATTATCTTCTCTTGCTTTATTTAATCGCTGCATCCAGCCAATGTAAAATTCCAGATTATGCGCTAAAGTGCGTGCATGGAACGATAAGGATATATCTCCCCATTGTGTTTGTGCAGCAAAGAAATCAGATTGTGAGAGGTGATATAATAAGGTAGTATCGTGATCGACTACCGTTTGGCACCACTCCAACCCATCAAAGCTGTCGGCTCCCATTGCAGAATAAATAGCGATAGATATAGGATTGCCCGTTCCCAAAAGGTGGAGAATAACATAACGGCCAAGTTTGTTCAATTCGAATCGAATCCTGGCAAGTGATCGTGCACGTTCAATCACACCATCCCCTAATTTACGCTCTGGCACGGCCAACATTGACACATTTGTGACTTCTGCAACTGCTGTGCATAGCATGGGTAGCTTATCAACTGATCCATGAATAATGGGTATGATCATACGGTCCCCAGCTTCGGACTGATCTTTGTTATATCGTGCTATAACAAGCTCAATATGCTCATAGACAGATGAAGGGGGGCTTTGTTCATCGAAGCAGAAAGCAAGATCATACGGAAAAGTGTGCAGCATTTTTTGAAAAACCGGTTGTTTCCAATTACTTTGATCATTTTTCCAGAAACTCTCATAATTGCCAGAATCCATCAAGATAACCGATCCGGCACCTTGTATCGCTTTAATAAATTGTTTCGTTTCTTCTGGATTATCAACCGCAGCAAGATCATAGGCTGAAATAAGAAATTGACTATTCAGCCCCACAAATGATCCCAATATTTTCAAGTAATCCATCGGACGTAGGGCTGTTTTCACTGAGGAAATAGATGGAAAATAAAGTGGGAGTGATAATGATCGTTTGCCTATTTCTATTGCAGATGGTCGTACAAAATCCACTGAATATCCTCCTGATTTGAGGAAGTCCCTCGATAACCGTTCTCCTACCCGAGTTGAGCGTTTGGTAAATTGTGTCCTATGTTCCGAGGTTTCTGGAAAGCTATGATTATTGGCTTCATTGGAACGCATGAAATTGTCATTCATTGATAATCTTTGTATCAAGGCCAAGATCATTTAATTCAGATTCAATTTGTTCTGAATATGATGTTATATCACTATCGGTCGATTCAAATTGAAAAGAGATGTAAACTTTAAAATCTTTTTTAGAAACCAGTTTAGCCAAAACTTTATTGTAAAATATCATCCACTTGCCGGGTGGTATTTCACCGGACCATTTTATCATTCTTTTCCCTGATGAGGACGATATAGGGTTATCACTGACCCTATTCTCTTTTTGAACCGACAATTCTAAAGTTGCTGACACGCTTGATGACATAGCGGAAACAGAAAAGGAACCTTGCTCGTTAGGCGCTTTTAAAAGTCCGGTGGTGGATATCGAACCAGATGTCGCAGACCATTCGATATCATTAATGGAGATTTTTTCTCCGAATTGATCATGACCAACGGCAATAACTTGTATCTGCTCTTCTGGCTGCAAAACTGTTTTTTGAGCAGAAATATTTATTCGCTTTAATCGCCGAGGTTCTTCATGTTTTCTGGCTTCTTCAGCCTGTAAAATGGCCACCTCATCTGAAATTTCAATTTCAACGGAGTTGATGGTCTTGCCTATGACGACTTTAATTACCTTATCTGCCTGTAATTGACAGTACCCAACTACATTATTTGCCACTCCCTTGGATATCGTGCTGCAAATAGATAGCGGATTCTTTAGTTTGGGGAAGGATGGAGAACTGTAAAATGCATCCCTTATCTGTTTTGTCGTCCAATGCGTAAGAGCAGGGGGCCAATTGCGAACTAAAAAGTTCGGGTTCACTTCATCAGTTATTTCCCCATCTAGTAAAAGCCGATGAAGATAGACATCCATAAGATTGCCTGATTGACTTGAATGAAGTAATCCAAGGTCAATATGAGTGATTTCGGCATGCTTTCCTAAGAGAAATAGATGTCGATAAGATTTCCAGATTTGCTCTTTCAGCTCACGCTTCGCACGCTGGACGTCTTCCTTTATATGCTGTACCACTTCTTTTTCAAAACGTAGTTCATAAGCATCTTTCTCAACCGAAACCCATGCAAGATACTTGCGTGCTTCTTCATGTATTCCCTGAGCGCTATCCGCTGCCACTCCGATTAAGCCATTTCGGTAGACGCGAGGGTTGGCGCCGTAGGTGGTAAAGAGGTCCTTGATAAAAGTTGAGGTCTGATTGTCCTTAAAATTTAAATCAGGATCCAAGATGAAAAATGTTAGAACGGGCCTGTCCGAAACCTGATTATTCGCTGTGGGGAAAAGGGCGCATTCTACTCCATTCCTGCCGGAAAAAACCAAACTAATTTCCTGATGAACGAGTTCGTTAATATCTCTGTCATTAACAGTGGCTTTTCGATCTGAGAAACGCTTGATCAGGTTTTCCTGTGTAGAAAATTTGTATTTGCTTCCGCTAACTGTCAAGTAATAAAAACCGTCGACCATATCTTGCAATATTGTGTCAACGAGTCCAATATCAAGATCAGGATCAGCAAGATTAAGTTTGATTTCCGGCAGTGTGCATAATTTGTCGGTCGTTTGACCGCCATTGGATTCAAAAAATATTGCCGCTGCGCATTTTTTGTGCAAGGATAATTTTTTCACAACACCAGTGGAGTCCTGGTCAAAGCGCACTGCATGTGAATCATTCTTACCAGCAATATCGGTAGTTACCGCAGCTTCAAGACGGTTTTCTCCCAGTTGTTCAAAAACAGCGGCCCGGAAAATCGGGTCTTCTAACGGTGCCGTGCCCAGGGAAAGCAAAGCTTCCTTATTGTTGTTTTTATAACCATCCTCGTAGGCCCGTGACACCCAAAGGGCAAAAAGACGCAAAACTCCGCGGGTTTGTTGAAAGCGCGGCAAACTCTGCCATTTTCGTTCAAATAAGGATAGGACGTTGGGATGGAACGGGTAAGATGCTTCAAATGCTTCCCTGGCTTTATCCAGGTTGAACCAGCTCGGAATATGCGTTTCGTGATTTCGCAGCCAACTGATATATTCATTGATGGTTTTCTGTCCTTCCGACGGGAGTCCGCTCCAATCAAATAGACGGCGGCGGATGATCTCGGACACCTCTTTTTCAGCGGACATGAAAAGCGCCTTGCCCAATCGATCTAGCATTTTTTTAAACCGGTCAAAATCAGCCTGGTCTTCCGCGGTCATTTCCATTTCAGACGCCGGAATGGATACGGCGAGTACAATATTGTTCCTGCTCCTTACAAATTCTGTAAGAGTCTGCATAAAGTTGTAAAACTGTGCAGCGAGATTTTTATAGTTGCGATGCTTGCTGATATAATTTAACAACTCGTCGAATAAAAGGAGATAGGCTTGATTCTTATCAAAAAGGTTGGCAAAATCATCGCCTGCAGGCGAAATGAATTCTTCGTCATGCTTGCGAACGATTTCATAACCGGCGACACCGCCTACCTGAAAGGCCAGCTCGCCCCAGGGCGTTTTACGAAAAGGTTCTCCTTCCGCGCCACGGCCTGAAACCGAACTAAATTCCGTTCCTACGAAAATGGCAGCTTTTGCGGTTTTTGGTTCCTTTACTCCGGCTTTTGCTAAAATAGTTGCAACGCCTTCCCACTCAATTGCCCTGGATCCGCCCTTTGCCAGATGATAGAGAAGCGTCAAAGCATGGGTCTTGCCACCGCCGAATTGGGTAGATAGATTAAATACGGGCGAAGTCTCTGTTGTGATGCCGGCAAGTCTGCGCACCGTTTGCGCGGCCAGGTCTAGAAGGTTTTGTGTAAGGTAGGTGCGCGCAAAAAAACACGCCGGGTCAGTATAGTCTATAGGAGCCGTGCCGTTGCGCACATGATCAAGATGTACCGCAAATTCCGATGCATCTAGCGGCTTACCTTCGCGAAGGTCTTTACGGGGAACAACAACATTGTACCAGGGTTTCAGATTAGCCATTCGTTCAGCTCCCTTACAAACTCAATGATTTTTTATAAGCCTGCACGCCTTCTAACCAGCGGCGTTCTTCTGCGTTCTTTGGATAGAGCGAGTTTAGGGCTTGCGCCAGTTTCCAGAAACGGCTATCCCGTCCGGCGCCTTCCTCAGCCAAAAATTTGCGGAGCATGGCAGTACGGCCCAACGCAAAAAAGAGCATAGCTTGATGGAGACGATCCAGAACGCTTGCGCCCGGTTCGTAATCCAGCACAACTTCAGATTGGGTTTCGTTGGAAATTTCTTTCATTTCCCATTCGCCAAAGAGGCCCATCTGGTCCTGTTCTTTTTTCTTTTTGGCAGCTCTTTTCTCTTCCATATTTTTGTTCTTGAACAGTTTGTCCGCCCGTTCTCGCACAGAAATAAGCCGGGATTTGTCGCCCTTGACTTCAATGATGCCGGCAAGGCTACGGATGTCAGCGCCAAGGCTTTGCGCAATCCGGTTGGCTGTGTCAGAATCCAGGGTAAATCCTCCTTTAGGTTTGGAAGATTTTTCTTCGCTTTCATCACCCTCTGATTCAACTTCTACTTTTTCAACTGTTACCGGCTCGCTTGCCAGTGTCCATAGCCAGATGGCAGTCACGCGGGCGTCGGCTTCAAATCCTTGCGTCTCGGCATCCTCAAATAGCATGGCAAGCGCCTCATGGGAGACCACTTCCCATATTTTTTCCATGTATTCCCGCAGGCTCACTACCTCACCATTGGGTTTTTCTACCTGGCTATATCGGCTGAAAATTTCCAAAGCCGGGCCGAGGCAGGCAAAGATAGCATCTGCACCGGCGACGCCTTCTTCGCTCATTCTTTTCATGTATGCCTTGATGCGCGGCGGCAGCTCCCGTAGTACATCGCGCCAGTCGCCAATAGCATCGTTGCGAAGTGAGCCATCGGGATTCTCACGTGGCCGGATGATTAGGTGGACTGAAGTCTGCAGCGCGGCGGAATCATTGGCGCGTGGTCTATCCACCCTTTCTGTGTCAATAGGCCAACTTGCAGTTACACTAAATCCAGCATCAATTATTGATAAGAGTAGCTTTTCCCAAGCAAGCGTGCCTTTGTGTGCAAAGACCACACAACCCACCCCCTCTGGCTTTAATGTTCGCCTAGCCTCCTCGAACGCTTTTGTCATCCTTTCTTGGTATCTCGCTGGTGATTGCTCCCCTCGTTCATCGGCAACTGTATACGGGTTTACAACAATTTGCTCTGCTTTAGGTGTTAACTTTTTATCGAATAATTCAGCGTGGTTGTTCTTAAGCATCCGCTTTAGCCAAATATAACATAGATCAGATAAATCGGCATAAGGGACTACATCATAGTATGGGGGATCAGTGAAAAAGAAATCGCAAGAGTCATCGGGCAAAGTCAATTTTGTGGCGCTTTCTTGATGTACAGTTGTTTTATCACCAAGTGAATTATTAATGGTAGAAATTGCACTTAGTCCTTGACTGTATGATTCCGCTATACCTATGCTGTAGTTTTCCACAAGTGGATTAGCTTCAAAGTATTCCCATCGCATGGCAATACCATTGCCAATGAGAAAGGCTGAGCCAAATCCGCCAGAGATGTGCGCACATAGGTTTGTCATAAAATGGGAACGATTGCTCACCCCTAGTGCAAGCGCTGATGTAATATCACGCGCCAATGTTTTATTCACGTCAAGCTCCTGCAGATGTACTGAATAATCACTTACAAGTTCAGTCAAAACATGAAGGCTAAGCTTTTGTCTATGGCTGAAGATATCACCCCAGGATCTGATACCGTAATGAGGTGGGACATGAAGGCCGTAAGTTAAGTAGAACGGTTCTGTTATTTCAATTTCTGGACTCTGAGCCACAAGTGTTTCCCATGCTCGTACTGCTGCATCAAAGGCGTTTTTATCGTCCTCGTCAGTATTATGGTACTCCTTGCCTTCGTGCTCGCCCACCGGCAGTACAACACCAAAAAGCCTGTGTCCCATTTTGCCAGTTTTTCCTTGAATTTTTACACGATCTTTGTGAGTTGTCGTGTTACATACAGGGCATACAGCATGACCACCACCTGCAGTTTTTATTAGGTCGGGCGGCACTTTATCGCCCATCTTGATATTGATGGAAATCGACTTGTCCGTTTTATTGCCTTTGATATCAATCCATGCTTTTCGTTTGCCTTTTGCAATAGTGGCCTGTGAAATTAGCGGGATCGTGGCTCCACAAGCAGGGCCTTCACATTGTACTGTTCGCGCCCAAAGATATGCAATTGGATATTTACCGTTCTTTTTAGGATAGTATTGACTGAGGCGTCTCTCAGCTTCTGCTTTAATATATTCGACGCCCTTTTCATAGAGCTCCAGTAGCTTTTGACCATGTTTAGGCACAGCCTCCAGCATCACCTTGAGACACAGCACAGCCACCGGATTTAGATCACTAGCTACACTCTGGCACCCTAATCTGGCTGTTTCCGCAGGTATGGCACCATAGCCGGCAAAAGGATCGAAAGCAAGCGGTGTTTCCGGATTGGCGAGATTGATGATCTCCCGGGCGGTTTCTATCCAGATGCGTTCATTTCCTGCTTCAAAGCGGGCTAATTCGCCGGTGAACTTGAGCAGAGCTTGTTCGATTTTTTGCGCATCGTGTTCTTTATCATCACCACACCCGACACGATTCAGGAGCACAGACACTTTTTCGAGGAATTCTTTTGGACAGTTGGGATCGGTTGGCGCCGGAATCAATGATGCGAATGCGACCGAACGGCAGGCGCCCCAGGGCCGCCGTGCCCACCAGATGTGCAAGTGCCAGGGGTGGCCGGTGCGCATGTTTTTCTCTTTGCGGGCGTGCTCAGAAATGCGCTTGATGGGTAGGTCGACTTCTATGAGGCGCTTGACATGTGCATTCATGCTGTTGCCACTTTCTGGGCCGGCCATTTAGTAAAAATGCGATTCCACTCGGCCAGGTTAAGAACTTGGCAGCTTTGTGCGAATGGCCGTACCCATCGTAGGGACACTTGGCCAACAGGCAATTCACGATATAGATTTTCACGCATGGAAGAATTCAAGGCATTATCGAAATTAAGCAGGCAAAGGTAATGAACCGGCTTGTTTACTTTTTCCTCTGCATAGCGATAGAGGTAAGAATCACGGAACTTGTATTTTAGATAGCGCTTGAGCCACTTAAAATTGCCATATCTTGTTTTGTCGGCTTTGAATTCATCATCAAAGTCCTCTGGTTTGTCATATTCTTTAATTTCAATAAAAAGGTAAGCCTCGGGTAGTTCGGCGATGATATCAACTGCCTTTAGCGCAGTTGCGCCATGGTAGGTTGGTTTCGCTTTATCCGTTTCATCAAACTTGAACGCATCGATCGCATCTGTAAAGTCTATCCGGTATCCATCTGTTTCGATGATCATCTCCCCAAGCCTCCCATCTCTTTAGTAATCTGGCGATCGATTATTGAGCCGAAGGTAGCGTCAATTGCATTTGGGTCAAGTCCGGCAAGCTCTCCACTACTGCTATGCAATATTTCGCCAGTCCCTTTTTTTCGATAAAGGCTATGGTAGCTAATTTTGTCTTCTTTTTTAGTAGCCAAATCAAATTCCTTGAGAAGTACGTAGTCATGAGTAGTGACAAATACTTGAACTCCAAGCCTGTGTAGTTCCATAAGGATGCCGACCACTTTTTCCATCAAACGGGGATTGAGATTCGTTTCCGGTTCGTCCCAGAATAGTGCACTCCCACTTAAAAGCGTTCCATTCTGGATAAGCAACCAAAGCAATCCTAATTTTCTGAATCCTTCTGCCAGCAATGTAAATTCAAGATTGCCTTGTTTGTTACGCAGAAAAAATTCTTCGCCTTTTGTCACTACCTTACCTTCCATTGCATCTTGTAGAATTTTCAATAGCTTGCCACGCTGATGGTCAATTGGGCCTTTCAGTGCTGGCAAAAATGCCCTATCAATTATATCTGCATAGACTTCCTCAAAATGAATATTTCGTGTTGCATATAGTGATCGAAAACCTGGTGCATTGGCCATCATATCTTTAACCGGAATAAAAACAGATTCAACTGGATTTTCTAACCAGAGTTTTGTCGCGCCAGAGAGTTTCGCTTTGTTCGGAGTTAGCGTGTGACTTGTAAGTGCAAGTTTAATGGACGATGTTTTGCCATCAGGTAATTCTCTTCCAATCTCCACAGAGCCACTGGTACTTTTTTGTACTCTTTTTACAAGCCTGCCTATCTGTTTGTCAGATGGATAAAAAACATCATTGATTTTTTCGGCAAAGCTCTTCTTGCTTTTCGTGATATCACATGCGGTATATATAACTTTCAAAATGTGAGTTTTTCCCGTTCCGTTTTCACCAATGAACAAATTGACTCCATTCGAAAAGTTAATGTCCAATGTATCGAAAGCGGTAAAGTTTTGAATTTTTAAATATTTTATCATATTGACACCTCTCCTATGCCATTGCTGTTTTTTATCACTTCGCTGGAACTAATATGATAATGTTCAATTTTGACTATTGGTTTCCAGCCAAGCCTTGCAGGGTCTTGAATGATACGTATCTCACAATTACTTGAGCAATTATAGACAACATATAGATAATAATCAGCACCGAGCCTGCTCGCAGTTTTGTATTCATTTTCGGTCAGTGCTATTTCGCCAGACTGAGCACGTCCTTTGACCTCAATAAAGCGAACATTGATAGCTGTTCCCAGGTCTTCTGAAGGAAAAGCGCGTGATATTAAATCAAAACCCCTATTTTCATTCTCCACACTCTGGACTCTCCGGCCTTGAGATTCCTCATAATTGATCACAGCGTCTACTGCAATTCTTTCGATCTCATCATCACTCCGCATTGATCTGATCTCGGGTTTTTCCTTTTCTGGATGTGGCAAAACCCAAACACTTCCCAAGTGGCGAACATCTGAAATGGCCACCTGCCGCTCTTTGACTAGTTTATTGCGGCGCAGATCAAGACGATTATTCAGATCCAAAATTCGCTGCTCAACCTGGCTGATCTGACCCTCAATTCCCTGCCATGCGCGGTTATTTTCCTTGGCTTCAATCATCTCACCTAACTTGACATTCTGCCGATGAATCAGTGCATTGAGGCTTAACTCAAGATGCTGTTCGATAGTATCCAGTTCTTTTTTACGTTCTATTTCAATCTCATTTTTGTAAAAAATCAGAGTATTATTTATTAGAAAAGATTCCGATTCATGAACACTGGGCATATTTACATCTGGAAGTGACTTCGTATTCTTATCGGTTGCGATAATATCAAGAAAAATTGTGGGTTGGCGCAGTTGCCGGATGCCACTTATCAGGATTTCTACAACAAAAATTCGTTTGTGAAGCAACTGGCTCGTACCATCAATAATGGATGCTGTAAAAATGTCCAGGCGTGACGGCGTTTCACGATATAGGTCATAATAAATCGCTCCTTTTTTTATTTCTCTGGAAAAGGCTTCTAAGCTTTCTTCACGGACGGTTTCGAACAGAGGATGCCCCGGGGTGATCCATTCAATCGTTCCTTCTTTTATTGCGGTCTCTCTGTCGAAACATATTTCTTTATAATCTTTTCCGAGAACGCCAAACCTCGGTTCCAGCAATTCCCCACGGTGCCAAAGGTTCCTGGGAATTTTGCCGATCGTAAAAACATCCTGGTTAACTATACCTTTATTTTTCGGATAGATGTTCCAATAGGGCGCGGCATGGATAAAAAAATCCATGATCACTTCCGGCACCAATCTGCGCTCTCGAGCTTCGACGGTTCTTCCGATAACCGCAGATAAATTCAACTCACGTTTGGCAAGGCCTTCCAGTGTAGAGCTGGTGATTTTTTTTATTCGTTCGGTGTCTATCTCTTCAACGATACGATCTTTTATTACATCTTCAGATAAATTGCGAGCGTACATTTCCCGGATCATTTTTTCTATCATATTTGATGGAAGCAGATCGCCGAGCACATTGAAAACCTTGCCAGTACGATCAGGATCGATGTCGTCTTCTATTCGTTTAATACGTTCAAATAGTTTTTGTATTACTCTACCTTCGCGTGTGTTGGTTGATACAAAGTTTAATATTAAGCAGTCCTTTTCTTGTCCATACCTGTGGATACGTCCCATACGCTGTTCCAGTCGGACAGGATTCCATGGTATGTCGTAATTTATCATTAGCCAGCAAAATTGCAGATTGATACCTTCGCCTGCTGCTTCAGTAGCAACAAGTATCTGTTTGTTTTCCTTAAAGTCATTTTCGGCATGCAGACGAGTTCCCGGCGTATTTCGGTCGCCGATTTTCATGCCTCCATAAATACTGGTAATCGCCAGGCCCCATTCCAGCAGCTTCCCTACAGGTCGACCGTTATGGCCATCGCCGGCTAAATAATCTAATGTGTCTTTGTGCTCTGTGAACAGAAGAACTTTTGTCTTGACATCTCGAAAAATACCATTTTCTTCCAATAATGCTTTCAAGCGATTTAGTTTTGTTTCTATAGATTTTTTCTGTAATTCATTAGCCTTTCCAATAAGAATCTCGAGTCGGTTGATTTCTTTCCTTAGCTCTTCCGGATCAAGAGAGATAACCGACGCTTCGAGTTCCTCCAGCATTTTAGCTTGTTCATCATCGGGTAAATCATCAAAATCCTCCGGCAATTTGCCTTCGATACGTTTTTTGCGGTATGCCTCGGGATCATGCAATATTTCTTCGCGTTTTGCTTTCATGCGTTCCAAGCTGCGCTTGGCAGCATAGAGACTGGATGCAAAGCGCCGCTGCAGCATGGCCATTGTAAAACCAACAGCGCGGGCTTGAGGGCTATTGTCCCCGGAGACTTTTGTTGACATATCTTCAACAAAGCGCGTTAATTCATTGTAGAAATCCCACTCTTCATCTGCGATCTGAAAATCAACCGTTTTAACAATGCGTTTGGTGAATAACGATTTGGCTTTTCCCGTTTCCGGGTCCGGGAAGCTCACCAAGGCTTCTTTGACTCGTCTTAAATAAAACGGCGCCGAATGATTCTTGATAGCTTCCTCGAGGCTTGAAATATCAGCATAAATATCTTTATCCAGTAATTGCAGAAATAATCTGAAATGCTCAGGATCGCCCTTGTGAGGAGTTGCGGTCATTAGAAGAAGGTGGTCGGTACGTTCCGATAGCGCTTCACCAAGCTGATACGCGTAGGTTTTATGTTCATCATCAGAAGCGCTCATCTTGTGAGCTTCATCGACAATAATCAGATCCCAGTTTGACCTCAATAAACTTTCGTTCGCATCTTCGACAATTGAAGCCCAGGAAATAGAGGTTATGACTTGATTCTTTTCCTGCCAAGGATTGATTCCATAATTAGCACGAAGAACCTCACCTCTGATGATTTCAAATGTTTCCCTGAATTTGTCCTTTAATTCTCTCTGCCATTGAAAAGTGAGATTAGCAGGAGTGATAATTAAGATGCGTTTGATTATGCCGCGTGTTTTTAACTCTTTTATTAAAAGGCCCGCCATTATTGTTTTTCCTGCACCTGGGTCATCCGCCAGAAGAAAACGTATCCGCGGTACCTTTAAAAAATAATCATAAACTGCTTCGAGTTGATGAGGCAGAGGATCTATTCTTGAAATAGACAAAGTAAAATATGGATCGTATTCGTATGCCAAACCGAGTCTCAAAGCCTCGATAGCCAATTTTACCTTTTTAGCATCGCCGTTAAAAGAGTTTTCTTCAATAATTGTCACGGTTTCATACTGCTCTTGGCTTATCGTTCTATCAAAAAATTTATTGGTTCGTTCACCTTTCACTATCAATTTATAAGATACGCCGATTCTTTGAAACAGAATTACCATTGCTGGCTCTGGTAAAAACGGGGCTTCGATGGTAATGCCTTGCTTAAGTTCGATCATTGTAACAATCTCATTTTCTTTTTATGCTAACATTTTTATTGCATCGATAGTGCTATTTTGTATTCTATTCAATTTTGATGCATCGCCATTTTAGATTTATTTGGCAAGAAAGAAAAAAAGCACAACACTCTTATCAAATAGATAAAAATGCCATGCTTTTGCCATCCAAACCCCACCCGAATAGAGCTCTTGTCCTATTACTGCATTTCTATGATTTTTCGACCTATCTTCCCTAATGTAATAATATTCTACACAAAAACAAGGGGAATTGCGGAATTTAGCTTTTTAGTTTGATATCCATCCCCGATGTACTTTTGGTCTTTGGCGATTTCTTCCCTTGATTTTTATTTCTGGTGCATTATCTTTATGTTAGGACCCTAACAGGAGGATTAATTATGAAAGATGACTCTGCTGTTGATTATTGGATTCCATTTGTAAAGAGGATGAAGAACATCCCGATGGAATACCAGCTGGCGATCATCGATGAGTATGAGAAGGCGGAAAACCAGGTAAGAGATATGGACATCGAGAAGATGTGGGATCTCTTGCTTGCGGGAGAAAACGAGGTAAAATTGGTAGTAGGGAAACATCGTAGAGCTAATTGATTTACACAGGAAAAACTTCAGATTTTGCGTCGTTATCCTCTACAAAATGTATCAAAATGCATACCTGTTTTTTCACCGGATCCTCATTGTTTTTATATTACATAGCCGATCACTGCCCCGAAAACCTTCAATTTAACCTAAAAAAGGATGCCCATCGGCACCCCTTTTTCAGGCCAAAACCCCCTCATCTGCAAACGAATAGTATCCATTGTTGCCTATAATTATGTGGTCCAGCAGAGTAATGTTCAGCAACGCTGCAGCTTCTTTCAGCCGTTTGGTTATTGCTTTATCTTCTGCCGAGGGTGAAGGATCTCCGCTTGGATGATTATGTGCAATGATCAGATTCCGGGAGCTGCTGTAAAGGGCAACGCGCAGAATGTCAGCCGTATCAGCTACAGATTCATTGCCCGAGCCGATGTGCACGATGGATGTGGCATTGATGTTGTGCCTAATATCCAACGCTAATGCCAAAATGACCTCACGGTCGTAATCTCCAATCTGCTCTCGAACATACTGAGCGGCATCGCTGGAACTGGAGATCTTGACTGGAGGCATTTCCTTTTCCCTTACAAGCTGACTTCGCACAAAGTAGTGAGTCTTGGTTTCAAACAAAGGCAGATCCGCGTAACTGGCGTTATCCATGACTCCCCCTGTCCTGCAGAATGAACTTGCTCAGGTCAATGCGGCCGGGAAGATGAATGCGCGGAACAGTCTCGCTGAACACGGCAGATGAAGCCTGGCCTAACTGAGATTCAAGAACTTGAATCTTGGATTTCAGCTCCAAAAGCCTTTGAACAAGGCTATCGGATATGCGATGTTCAACGAGAAGCAGATCAAAAAACTCATCAGTGAACGAGATGGAATCTCGTTCTATGCCGATTTCTTCCAAGATCGCCAACTGAACCTTCCGTAATGAATTACGCAGGTCCATCAGCTCGCTTTTCAGCTTCCCAACATCGATAGCAACTTCTTCCATGAACGGCGTAGCAGAGACAGTCTCGATTCCTGAGAAATCCTCTCCCAGACCATCTATGTTGATCCCTACATCAGAAAGATAGGTTGCGGTATCCTCGTCCAAAAACAGCCCCATCTCATCCGAGTGAATATCAGTCAGGGGGGAATAATCCGGAATCTGCTTTTTATGAGCCAGGATGGAATCCGAGAACTTGCGTTCCAGAGTGACATCAGCTGCTGCCATCGCGTTTTCAGGTGAAAATGTTTTAAGTACCCATCTCTTTCCGAAAGGATCATTGGGGCTTTTATAATTGCGGATCAGTTCCTGCGTGTAGAATATCACTGGCTCTTCAGATCGGGGATCCCGGCAGACGCGAATGCGAGAAGCGGTGAAATTCTTCGAGTCTTCGACCGCATCAATTTTGAAATCTTCAATGTCAGAATCGAGGCGTTCGGGTCGATCTATGATGATGTTATCCATCAGAGTCCCCCTCCTTGGCCAATCGAATCGGCATGATGAGATTCATCGCGGAACCACCATTACCTTCAGGATCTGAAAAGACCGAAGCAGACGCCGCATCGTTATATTTCCACAATGCCTTTTTGCCTGAGACTCCGTCAAGAACCTTTTCGAGATAGCCGAGGTTCATGCCAACTCGAACACCATCCCCCGAAAGTCTTTCGACTTTCATAGATGATTCCCAGCATGTTGCCTCCTCGACATTCTCAACCTTGATCAAGATATTATCCTGATCGATGTCAAATTCCGAGGCCATCGTGGCCCTATTAGCAAATGCCTTGGCAGCTTCGGCCAGATTGCACATTCGTTCTACGTCCACCTGGACCGAAGATGCAAACTCCTGGGGAATCACCCGGGCAAAGTCAGGATAGGTTGCCTCCACAGCGCGGATATCGAGAGTGAGGTCATGCTCCAGCTCGAACCTATACCAGTCTTCTGAGAAGGAAACTTGGACAGAATTTTTCACAATTCGAGGCAGAAGCTGCAAGATTCTTTTCGGAACAATGCCCGAGAACTTCTTGAGTTTACACTCATGATGAGGATCCATTTCTTTGATTAACCTCAGGACATGGCCATCGGTTGCACATGAAGCGAATGCCCCGTTCTGATTAACGTAGATGCAATTCAATGCGGGTCTGAGTACGTCATTGCTGACGTACGGCAACTGGCTGTGCAGAAGCATTACCGCGTCCTTGCTCCAGGTCCCGATGGACTTGAACTTTCCGATGGGCATATTGGGAAAGTCAGATACTTCACCACGAGGAAAGGAGACGGCCTTATTGTCATAATTGATCTTAATCCGATTTTCATCGGATAGATCGATTTCTAAGGAGGCCGGTTTACTCTTGAGCACTGTCTTGAGAATCCCGAACGGAATCAGAAAAGACCTGGTCTCAGGAACCGGCATACGAGCGATGATGTCCAAGTCTGTCGCGACGATGTAGCCGTCTATGAAGGCGATATTCCTGAGTACTTCGATGGTTGAATTCCTCGGTACAATCTTTTCGGCGACAGGCAGAAAACGAATCAGTTCTTGCAGCATAGTTCACCTCATAAATTATTGGGAACACCTCCAAATCTCAGTTTGGGCACATTGCATTTCTCGTTGAAGGGCTTCTTTGAACAGTATGACTCCTGGCAATGCCCCTTTTCATTCAGTTCCACCGGCTTGCCCTTGTATGAGCAATAGTGATGCAAATGACCTGCATTCAAAAGATGCGCCGTGTACTTGGCAAAGAACTCTCCTAGGTCACTTCTACCCATCGTCTGGCGCTGGTACTGCTGAAATGCGATAGCCAACTTAGCTATCACCTCATCGTAGGTAGCCCGGGATTCAATGCTTTTAATCCACTCCGGAAGCAGTGCTGAGTTGATCATTCTACGCTTCAGATCCTCAAGATCAGAGCTATCTGAACTCAAGACCCGAACCGGAGAATTAGCAGATCCATTCGCCAGATTTGGTTTGGGTTGAATACTGCCTACTGGCATAGGTCTGGTGCCCAGACTTGAAATGAACTCATTGATGCCTAATACAATCCGGTTGAGCATATCAAGCGGTTCGTCTACTGGCACCGGATGCGAACTTCTCTGCTTTGCAGAACTGGTCGTATCCTTGTAGCCTTCATCTTTGAGAACGAGTTGAATATCCTCAATATCCAGATTAAGATCATCGGGCAGGACGAACTGAATCTCCGCCACCAGATGCTGCCCTTCCTTAGAGTGAGTCACCACGGGAATTGTGTTATGACCAGCGAGAAAACCCTTGGGAAAAAGGATGCGCCACTGCTTGGTCAGAAGGAGCTCAGCATGCTTCAGCTTGAGCTCGTCTATCCACCGGTTGATCTCATCCCGAATCCTTTCCATTATCAGCTTTTTGTACTCATCGCTCATAGTGCCTCCACTGCTGCCTTTTGCCGAGCTTCAGTCTCAACGCTAGTATCAGGGCCGATGTCAACGATGGCCTGCGCTTTGCAGACAGCACATTTCAGTGCCGGCTGGATCTTCTGATTGACCAGCTTTTCTTCCAGGGATTCAAGTGGACGGGTATGCAGTATGGTAAGAGTGCCATCATCATTGAATCTGAATGTGGCGCGGATCCACAGCGGCAGGAGAAAGCGTTCCTGGTTACCGCATTGTGTACAATGTATTTTCATGGCGCCTCCTCTTTTTCAAGACAAGTTGCACAGATCAGGTTATCCAGATTTAATCTTTTGCCGATGGCTTCAGAGCTGAAACGGGGTTGCGAGATTTCGACAAGTCCAGCAGGAGAAGAGATCAGTTCATGCTCGGATAAGACTTCAAGGAGGAAATTCCTCCTGTTGCCGCATTCGATGCATTCCGGCATCGTGAATCCCTCGGGTGTTTCGATCTCGAGAATCCGTGGTTCCTGTTCCCGTTCGAACATCCGATGGTCCTTCGGCCTACAGACCACCCAGGGCATATAGATGAATGAGTTCACCATGGCCATCTTGCACAGAAGGGGATTAATGTCATTGCCATACAGATTAAGGCTGTAGTTACTCGCATAAAGAAGCATCCCCCCAGTACCGCAGCATGGATCCAGTACCGATTTGGATTTATGATATGGCCTTGGTTCTCCACCCATTGTCATCTTGACCATCATCTCCACTACCGACATCGGAGTGGCGAAGAATCCTGCGCCCTGGCCTACATTGTGGTTCTGGGCGAGCTCGGCCATATAATCTCCAGGTTCGGCATAGAACAATCCCAGATTAAAAGTACGATACCAATAGTCATCGATCTTGTCGTCTATATTGGGGAACGACGTTCCCCAATAGTTAAAGCCCCGCAGAAGCCAGTCAATGAAGGACTCGACAACATTTGAGTGCGAGTGCGAAGCATAGGCGATGCAATCGTTCAGATTCTTCAGGACTGTATTCCCTTTATAAGTGAATACTGACTGGAAGTGAATAACCGGTATCGGCTCAACTGGAATCTTGTCCTTGTCCAAAGCTTGCAACCAATAATCCCACCTTCCAAAGAACATGTCATCCAGAGCGAGCAGATACTTCAATAGCCATCCCGGCTGGTTCTTCGTAGATCTCGGCGTAGTGTCTTTCATCGGAACTCCTTAAATAAAGAATGGGGCAAGGAGTGTAATTCCCTGCCCCATTTGTCAGGCATCCCCGCCGTACCCAGCTTCATCTATGAGCTCCTCAAGCGCAATGCCATAATGCTGCCGGACTTCCTCAAGTCCATAATCATAATGCGGACAGGATGAGAAGCAGAAGTCTTCATCGACGTTGCCGGAGTTGTCTCTGATACATGAGAGACATGCATCCCGCAGTTCGCTTTCGTCGATATACTGCCCGCAGTGAAAGCAGCCAGGACAGCCCATGTTGTAGCAGGCATCGATCATAAGGCCGTAGCGATCCAGTTCCGCATTGCCACAGTTGCCGCAATGAAAGAATGGATGCTCCCTTTCAATGGATCTGTCAAGCATCCGGCCGATGTTGCGGGCAATTTGTTCAAGGATCCGCTGAGTAATCATCTCATCCAGCTCAACGATGTACCCTTCGGAACTATAATGGATGTTATGTTTGAGCCGGATGTCCATTTTCCATTGGTGGGTGTTGCCGCAGTATGGACAGTAGAAGTTGTCCTGAAGATCGCGTCTCTGGTCGGGTTCGTAGGTTTTGATTTCTCTCATCGTTCATCGAGGACATTGACAATAACTTTGGCCAGTCCGGCTATTGCAGAAGCCACTTCAGCCGTCATTTGCAGACGGTTTGTAATGACCTCGTTGCGTTTCTCTTGTACTCGATGCCGTACGTCATGTGTGAGGAGAACCACATTAGCTGATAGCAGAAGAGAATTTGAGACCAGACTGGCCAATTTGATGATGGACTGGGGATTGACATTGATGCGTATTTTTGTGGCCTCACTCATGCCTGGGCCGGCCGTTTGCGGGTGAAGACGATGCGTGCTGTCTCAATTACGAGGACACTGATGCCGATCCATCCAAGGACTTCACGGGTTTTCTTGATATCACCTTCGGTGATGACGATTCCTTGCTCTGTTCGTTCCACTGGATATCACCTCCATGAAATAGAGCGGTAAGAAGTTGGCCGGCAGCATCAACGATGGCTTTCTGCCTTTTGTACTTGGCATAATCTCTGGCAAATGAAATGCCTGTGCCGATGGCGATGCTGCCGATTACGATGCCCCCAAAGGCGAGGACCACATGCTTCATCGAGACTTCGATGATGTGATCCTCTTCCTTGGGAGGGAGTTTTTGAGGAGAGCTGCTCATTGGACCGGAGCGGGCTGAGTAGGCTCTTCGCCCTTGATGGTTTTGATGATCTGCACGGTGGTGAGAACAGCGCCGAAGAGCAGGCTGCCGATCTGGGCGACGAATTCAACCTTGTCGGACAGATTCCCGGTTTTAAGCTTGTCCATTTGGGACTCCTTTGGTTGGTGAGGATGGATTAATTAAAATGGATAGTGTATCCATCATGCTTCTTATACCCGAAAATTGGTAGGTGGGACGGAATCGGGGAGTTATTTGTTTTTTAAGCTGCGGTAGAGGGTAGCACGAGAGACGCCCAACGTTTTTGAGACTTCAGAGGCAGAGTTAGCTGGATTGGACATGAGCTGGCGGGCCAGGGCGATCTTGCGATCGTCCATTGCTTTTGGCCGGCCACCGACTCTTCCCCGAGCCCTCGCGGCCTGGAGACCAGCCATCGTTCTTTCCCGGATGATATCTCTTTCGAACTCGGCCAATGCTCCGAAGAGATGGAAGGTAAGTTTGCCTCCAGAGGATGATGAGTCAATGTTTTCCTGGAGGGACTTGAAATAGATCCCCTTCTTCGTGAAGTCATTTACGACCTCGATGAGATGCTTGAGAGATCTTCCGAGTCGATCCAGTTTCCAGACGACCAGAGTATCACCAGGGCGGAGATACTTTGTTGCGGTAATTAATCCGACTCTGTCGGATTGAGCGCCAGATGCAATGTCTTTGTACACAGTCTCGCAGCCAGCTTTGCGGAGGGCGTCGAGTTGGAGGTCGAGCTTCTGGTCTTCTGTTGAGACACGAGCATATCCGATTTGCATAAGAACTCCTATTCAAAGTGAGTTGGTCTGAAGTTCTTATACCGAAAATATCGATTGCCAGATATTTATTGCTTTTAGACTGGTGGATTAGTACTATTAATTGGAAGTGCTTAGTGTCGCTGAAATAGAAACTGTTCAAAAATGATAATACGAGCGATCTGAGATACATTTGTTTACTTTTCTGGCAATCTTTAATTGGCATGATATTATGCATTTAAATTTACTAATGATGCAAGAATCACGGGAAAATTGATCAATAGAATCATCTGTGATGAGGCAAAAATGCCATCTACTACATTAAATGTAAAATACGCTCCATGCCGGATCGGATTCTTGGTTCAAAAAGATGATATCGAGAACCTCGTTAAAATTGCCGAAATTAATAGTCTCCTTTGGGGTGGCATTTTAAATCCGATAATTCCTGTCGGAGGAGATGACTCTTTCACTGAAAATCTAATTAGATCATTCGATTTGGATTTACTAGCCCCAATAGGCAATTCGGAAGAATCAGTTATAGTACTTCAAAAGCATAGACGTTTGCTAGATTACTCAAATAAAAACGCTCCATTTTTATATGATCTTCATAATCCCAATAATGGACTAGCTTATTTGGATATTATTAATCTCATAGATTTTTTATGGAGTACAGAATTTAAGTTTCTTCCTGAAAAAAATAAATCCAACTTTAGTTTATTAGAATGGGAAGAAAAAGATCCCCTGTCTCCATTATTTAGCATTATCTTTGGCAGGTATCAAAACGCGTTTAATCTAGGCAGGGATTTTAGAAAGAGCTTTTTAGAAGGTTTAAATGGCAAAATACTTACAATCAACTCAAAGACAAATATTAGCAGCAAGATTAATGACGTTATTTCTCCGCTTCAACTAACATCAATTAAACTAAGCCTGCAAAATTTGCTCTGGACAAGACAAGGCCTATTTATAGGTGATCCAAAGAGTTTTATTGATCTTTGTATGTTTTGGAATCTTCGTGCGTCGGGAAGAAGAATTGCATTTTTGCCAGCAGAAAACATCGGGATATTCAAGGAATACACAAATGCTTTTATAGCTTCGCTAAAATTGGGAGTAGCTGGACGAAATCCACTTACTGAAAGACTAGACATTTATTATTCTGCCCTGCCCCAAGAATCTGTGATTGAAGAGCTTCAACAACTCAATTTACTCGCTAAGGTGCAACAAATTTATTGCTCCCCTGCTTTGTGGAATGGACTGAATATAATTCCAGCAAAATACTTCATTCAACAGCAAAGCATAATTGCAAATGTTGATAAAAATGCCAGCGGATTTCAAATTTCATTTGCGACACCTGCTAAAGAATTCATAATTGACAAAAAAAGAACGGGATTCCAAAAACTATTGGTTTCTATCACGTCATCATCTGAATTTTCATATCAACCGTGTACACTCCAAGTTCCATATATTGATGGGTTACAGGAGCTAATTGGAACAAAAATATTCTACGATTATTCGATGATTCGTATTAAAAAGGAAGAAATAGGAATAATATCAAGAGTTATTAGCGATACTCTGCAAATATCGCCAATATTGAAGCGAGAGCTATTGCAGGCTATTTTTAAAGTTGCAGGAATTAGTTCAGAATTGAGTCAGGCGGGCTTGATCACAGAACGAATTATTGAAAGAATAGGGCATATTGATGGAGGGCGAATATTCCGAATAAAAGGGGTACGCGATTTAATCAAGGGCATGAAATCTGATAATTCGATTACGCGATCCACCGCTGTAAAACGTATCGTAGCAGAGGATGGTCTTAGCTCATATAAAAAGCTTACCATAAACCCAAGTCAGAAGAAATTAGATGGAAATGAAGTGTTTGATATCCTCCTGCAGCTTGATGTATTTAGAGCGGGACTTGACCTTCAATGTAATTACTGCAATTTATCCAATTGGCTTTCTTTGAAAAACATTGATGATATGTGGCAGTGTCAGTATTGCGGGCAACAAAATAAAACTAGTATGCATTTACGCAGCAGAGGTGATTGGAAATTTCGAAAGAGTGGTTTATTCTCGAAAGACAATAACCAGGAGGGCGCAATTCCTACAATACTAACTTTGGGCCAGCTCTTTCATATCTTTAATGGCTTTGATTTGCACTTTTGCACATCATTAGAATTGCATTTTGGCTCCTCAAATGTAGAAATTGATTTCGCTATAATTAATTTAATAGGCGGCGCTACATTTGAGCTTGGATTTGGTGAATGTAAAAGTGATGGCGGAGAAATTGATGAAAAAGATATTAGTAATTTTCAGAGAGTCAGAGACCAATTTCTAAAAAGGAAAATTAATAGTTACTTAATTTTTTCAAAAACAGCTGATTCTTTTACTTTAAAGGAAAAGGAGCTTTTTTTAAATCTAATTACGAGTGAGGTTCCTTTTATCTTATTTAATCGGAAAATGCTTGAACCATTGCCTATGTGGATGGATCCCAAATTGAACTCTCCTCACCAATATCCAGGTTCTTTACAGGAGCTTGCTGAAAATTCTGTTTTTTCACTACAAAACTAAAAATGTATTTTATGCAAAATATAAAGCTTTGCATAATTATGGTTAGGGGCATTGTCGACGATTAATTTGGCAATTTATAATAGGTAACTCTCGCATCTTCCAAACATTGTATATTGCGTCTCGCTTCGACAGCTCTGTGACCTTATTGGACGCCTATAATGTTAATATTGTAGCATAATGATGCTAATTTAAGGTTAAATCTCGATTGTATCAACATGGTCATTAGCGTTGCTGCAACAAGTTGAGAAAACTGCTCGCGATTTTCTTTTTGCTCGACAAGATTTGACAATTACTTCACCGATTTTGTGCCGTCTGTGCTGTCTTGTGGGGCAAAATCGGAGCAGATCTGTGCTTATCGTACAACTAAAGGCTTTTTCAGTGGCGAATATTTAATCCGTCTTGATTAAATGCAGGGTGAACCTATGATTCTGATTGAGCTACTGATCAGCACGGTTGGTGTAGCGTTTGGCAAAACGCTGCTTGGAATATGGCTAAAAGAAGCAGATTTTACTCGGCACACAGGTGAAAGCATATTAGACTTGCTTAAAGCAAAGACCGGAGATATTCTAGCTTCGAGAAGAAGTGCTAGAGAATTTGAGACAATTGTAGATAAAATTGGAGAAAGTTTGGAGCCTCTTTTCAGACAATCCAAACTTGACGAATCTTCATGTAATTCAATTGCGGAAGAGGTAAAAGATGCTATACTAGCTGCCAATCTTACAATTGCGCTGCTGGCTTCATTGTCATATAATCCAAAATTGCTAAAAGATTATATTATTCAAAATCATCGGCTATCAGAAAAACAGTTTTCTGAAAGAGAGCTGCATCTATATGATAGATCCATAGACTTGATTTCTCAATATATTGTAGATTTAGTACCTAGTCTTCCTACTTATGCTCCTCAGTCCATCACTGAAATTTTATCCAGATTTGATATAACAACATCGAATTTAGTTAAAATAATTGAAACCTTGAATGATCTGAGATTGAAGGCTAATGAAAATAATGATATCAATGACAGTTTGAGCATTTTTGAAAGGGATTATAGGGCGGCTGTTTCGCGCAGATACGATCGCCTGTTTATTTTTGGCGCTGATCTTTCCCGCCAAACAAGACGATATCAGCTATCAGTTGCTTACGTATCTCTAGAAATGCAAAAGGATGCATTCGATGAAGATGTATTAGACGTTAAGATTCCCGTAGAAGAAGCGCTTAGCTCGTCAAGACATATAGCGATAATTGGAGAAGCCGGAGTAGGAAAAACGACATTGTTGAATTGGCTAGCAGTAAATTCGGCACAAGGTACGTTCCCCAGCCAAATGAATAGCTGGCAAGATTCAATCCCAATTTATGTTGAACTTAGAAGATATAAAGGGGCTACTTTAAGAATTGAAGATTTTTTATCTCCCATCTTAGTTGAGATATCCGTACAAATGCCACCCAAATGGGTAGAGAAACTCCTTTCCTCAGGTCGAGCACTTCTGCTTGTCGATGGACTGGATGAAGTAATCAAGCCAAATCGAATAAAAGTATTAGACTGGATGGAGAGCATTAGTAATTCTTACCCAGCTACTCGTATTATTTTTACTTCTAGACCCGGAGCAAGGCAATGGCGAGAATTAGTAGAAGACTTAGATTTTGAATACTTCAATATTTCACCTATGACTTCGGAGCAAATCAGGCGTTTTATCTCGCATTGGTACACGGCAATTCTAAGCGATACTGAATCGAGTAATGCCCATTGTCCAGCTGCTTTTGATCTGTTCAATAAGATCAAAACCAATATCCATTTGCTTAAGCTGGCAAATAATCCGCTACTTTGTGCCATGATATGTGCCTTACATTATGAAAGGCACATGCAGCTACCTTCGGATCGGAAATCACTTTATGAAGCGTGTTCTGCGATGCTTATTGAGAGACGAGATATTGAAAGAGAAATTGAAATTGGCGAGTTCAGTATTTTATCATATGAACAAAAGCGAGTACTTCTTGATGATTTAGCTTATTGGATGATACGGAATGGGAAAACCAGAGTCAATTGTGATGAAGCTTTGCAAAGGATTGAGTCTCGTATTAGAAATATGGCAGGCGTTTTATCTTCAGTTAGCATGCCAGATATGTTGGCAATGCTGATTGAAAGAAGTGGAATAATTAGGGAACCTGTTCCCGGAGAAATTGATTTTCTTCATCGTACTTTTCAAGAATATATGGCTGCAAGAGCAATTAGTTCAGAAGGAGATTATGGTCTATTATTAAAAAACGCCAATGATGATCAGTGGTATGAAGTAATAGTGCTAGCAATTGGCTTTGCCAATAAAAAAACAGCTGATCAATTTATTAAAAAACTGTTGGAAATGCGCAGGGATAATGATAGTTCGTTTAAGTATGATTTATTAGCGATGTCATGTCTGGAGACGGCAATCGAAGTTTCCGCTGGCTTAAGAGCTGAAGTAGAGATGCGGATTCGTAAGTTGATCCCGCCTACTAGTGAAGATCAAATAAAAGCTTTAATATCAACGAGTGAATTGGTTGTCCCTTTTTTAGGTTATTCATGCCACTTCACCGATAAACAAGCAGTCGCTTGCATTAGAATTTTAACAAATATTGGGACAACAAATTCGCTAAATCAGCTTTCAACTTATTATCAGATCGATAATAGGGCAATACAAATAGCAACTAATGAAGCAGCTGCATCATTGCCACTCGAAGAATTCAGCGATAGCACCCTCATCACTTCAATTTATGATCGAATATCTAATGTAAACAAAACTAAATTACTAGAATTGAGTGGCAACTTAATATCATCGCTATTGATGATTTCGTCAAAAGATTTTTTTGAAAAATTACCTCATGAAATCAAAAAACTTAGGATCACAGAATTCAATAATCATTGCCAAGCAGTAATTCCATTTTTTTCTAGTCTTCAATACTTGGAGCTGTCTGGCAATTATTTAGACGTGGATGAAATATGCTCACTAAGTACATTAAAAACTCTGGTATTAGCATTTGATCGCATCGAAAATCACGTGTTTAATAGTCTACAAAAATTTATTAACTTAAATCAACTAGTTATTAAAATTAAAGAAGGGGAATGGCCACGTCTTGAGAATATTGAAAAATCAAATAATATTGAAGTATTATTTCTGCTATCATATTTTGGCCCGCCTGTAGATTTTGATTTGTTCGAATCAATATCTAATTTAACAAATTTAAAATATTTACATATTGCAGCAGCATCAGACTTTGATTTGGATGTCTCTCCGCTTTCAAAGCTGGATAGTCTTATTGAATTAGAAATTACTACATTTTCAAGCCTTCTGCCAGAAGTAGTAATTGCTTTAGCGGAGCTTGATAGTCTCAAAAGAATAAAAATAAATTTAGATAAAAAAGATTATGATGCACAAATCTTTCTTCGAAAGCTTAAAACTATTGCCCCTAATACCACAATTAGTTTTCGTCCACATGCAGACTTGAGAAAACTATGGTTAAATCAATCGGAAGAGTGCCAATAATGCTATTGGCGATAGTCTGAATTTGGTTTTCATTATTAAGCTATTTTAGGGCACTCAAAGAGTTTAACAAATTATAAATAATAACATTAGTAATTTCTATTAGCTTCCCCTATTGCCAGGAATAGAGAAAATAGAAAATGGCCTTAAAATCTGCAAACAACTGAAGCTACATATCTTCCTACTTAATGAATAGATTAATCAGGCTACATCAAAGGTAATTGCTACATTGTTAGCGACACTTATCATTTCCATAATTGCTTTTCTTTTTAAGAGACATCGAGACTGCAAGGATAGTAATAAAATTTATCGGTTTTTGTATGCCTCTAGTGATAAGGCCAAGTATGAATTTAGGAGTACGCAGGCCATTTCATCTTCAACAAGAATTCCCGAATTAAGAGTTACAGAGTTATGCAGTAAGGATAAAAGGATCAAACGAAATGAGCTTGAAAAGCAATCATGGAGAGTTGTAAAGTAAAATACTATAGGAATATGTTTGAGGTTTTTAAATTATATAATTTTACGAATGGTTTGAAATAAATGCTGTTGATGGGAAATAGGCTAGCCTTGATTAGATCAAGCAAAGGCAGGGCAATAATGGAAGAGTCCATGAACATCGAGCAAGAAAGACAGGAGCTTGAGAAGAAACGTTTAGCAGTTAAAGAAAAACTCAAGAAGGCTGAGTTGAGGCTGAGGCTAAAGGAATTGGAGGCCAATTCGACGGATGTAAGCCCGACTCGTATTCCGAAGATTTCTGCCATTTCCCCATCTACTATCGCGGCCTTTATTGCAATCATAGCTACGCTATTCGGATACTTGATTCAGTCAAGTCTTAATAGAGGGCTGGAAAGAGAAAAGGTCCAGGGCCAATTAATACTAAAAGCGATTGAGACAGGAGATACAGAGAAGGCCAGAGTGAATCTTAGATTTTTCGTCGAGACGGGATTGTTGTCTGATCCTGATGGAAAGCTAAAAGCTGCCTTAGATCGAATAGAAAAGAATCCCGCATCTGCACCCGTACTGCCAACGACTAATATCAAATCATATCCGGTAACCATTATCAATATAGCAGACAATGGCTATGTGCACGTGGGCGATAGCCTAGCCTACACTCTTAACTATAGCCTATCTGGCAATGTGACCTTCCCGGATGTAATAGTATCGGATATCTTGCCCGATGAGGTCAGTTTAGTTTCTGCAACCGGTGATTATGAATTATCAGGCAGGACCCTGATCTGGTATCTCGGAACTCTCACGCCCAACGTTTCCGGCTCGATTAAAATTATCGTCAGGATTAATTCCAAACCTTTAGTTGGATCAGGAATATCCAACACGGCTCGAATCGATGCTGGTGACAAGCATGATTTCGCAACTGCTTATGTAGGTGTGGCCGATTAAGATGTTGACATCGCCTTAATAGCCCCGGGCGAAATACATACAAAGAATGCCATCACCAACAACTTTGGTCAGTATCTGCTTTTAGGTTTCATGTTACCTGGCGGTTAATGCAGCCGACAATGGCAATTATTATGATTTAGGTTACTGCACCTGCTTTGGTCCTCGACAGAGATCAATATCCCTTTTCATGGCGGCTAATTTTTTCCGCCACTGTAATATACCATATTTTTGGCAATATAAAACCTCCACCGTATAATATCATAGATAAAAAGATTCAAATCCTCCAATCAGCAATTCTTCCGCATCTTTCTATAAATTTAAGTAACCTATTATTTGAAACGAGCAAATGCGGACCAGGATGGGTACTTGAATTCTCTTTGTACAGCCTATCAATAAGAACAGAGCCGAAGACGGCATCTGTTTCACCAAGGTAGCAGAATGGTTGAAGAGAAAAGGCGGTATCCATAACTTTGAGTAATATTTAGCTGCTGGTCTAATAGAGTGAGCAATTAGTATTTTTTTGGCTCTATCGCCAATTAAAAATATTATTCGCCATATTTTACTTGCTATTAGCATTTCAATGTGTTAAATTTTTGAACACTCTGATAAGGCACTTCGGCATCTGGGGCAGGGGCATATTAGAATTAATAGGCATCGATTAGACATTAGTCTGATCTATGCCTTTTTTTATGTGGATTTCTCAGCAAGCAGTTCAAACGATGCTAGAATGCGCCAGTTGTTACAGTGCCTAATTTGTCAGATCCAAAACAAATGGATTTTCGAAAAGAGGTCAAAACTATTTAAAGGGAGGCGTTATGGAGGATTCATTTAAAATTGCTGCATATGAATTTGGTGAAGAGGATGCGCAGACTTTGATAGCTACTGTAACTGTTCTTGCCATGAAAGTCGCCCAATCTGAGAAAGACAAGGATCGTCAAAAAAGGATGATGGCTATTATTGATAAAAAATTTGAGCTGCTAGAACGTATGGGCATAAAGATCCCGGATAAAGCTGCTTTCAATTTATTCTTGTCCCAACGAGTAGAATCATGGGAGGAACATAAACGAAATCTATTGTTGGTTGAAGCAATGTTCGCCGATCCATTTGCTCCATATGAAATTAAAGTGCCTGATAAAAATTTGCTCGCAGGGCTAAAAGAAATTGCTTATCTGATTCGCTTGAGAGAGAGCCGTGTTGATGAAATAAACGAGACGATAAAATCGGCAAGGAAGGCCCATAAACACATACGATGGGGTCGAGTAGCAGTTGGCGCTGTTTTGGGAATAGCTGTTCTCGGATCAGGTGGATATTTTCTTGCCCCTACTATTGCCGCCGCTATTGGTGCATCAGTGGGTTTATCTGGTGCAGCAGCAGTTTCTTATGGCCTTGCGCTCCTGGGCGGTGGCTCTCTTGCTGCTGGTGGATTTGGGATGGTAGGCGGTACAATCGCAGTTACTGGTGCCGGTGCAATTGCTGGTGGCCTTGGATTTGGTGGCATTGCCCTATGGAATGCGGGCTATGTTGTAGCGGTTGGTGAGTTAGTTAAACTTCAAACATCGTATCAACAAGTTCTGATGCAATCTAAAGCCCTTGGCAATGAAGCTGCGAAACTGATCGATCAGTTGGCTTCCACTATTGGACAATTCAAAGCTGAATATAAAAATGAACAAAAATATAATGATCCGCGTTCGGATAGACTAAAAGAGTTTGAAAAAGTAACCGGTGCATATGAAGATGCGCTGAAATGGATGAAGGCTATTAAAATTAATGCAAAATGAACAAATCCAGTCAATAGTAGCATTCTAAAAAATTGTCTTAATATCCATCTCTGCTCGACTTTTTGCGAATTTGATTATGAGACTTGTTTTGAGACAAAAGATCAAGGGGGAGATTATAGTGAGAATCTCCCTCTATTTTATTCTTAGAAACGTTGGTTTTTGCACCGAGGCAAAATAATTCTATGAGAAGGCATCGCTAAAATTAATAATATTATTATGATGGACATTTATGGATTATAATGCAATTAACAGATCTTTAGCTCTATTTGAGGATGCTATTCTAAATGATAAAGTTGACGAGTTAGTAAATCGTGATTCTTTATTAAGTGTTACAAATAAAAAAAGTGTCGCTCAATTTGTTGATAATATTATTTCAGCATTAAAGACTAATGAATTCAAGGAAGTATTAAGAACAAAGGAGTTCCAGGGACTCTATGATATAACATATTCGTTACCGCCAACATTACAAGGTGGCGCAACGGATTTTTTTAAGCGATATCGATTTCAGATAATTGGGAAAACAGAAGCTTGGCAAAGATTTGCCCATTTGGAGTTAGTACAACAAATTGGTGATAATCTTGAATTGTTGGATATTGGCAGTCATCTTTTACAAGAAAATTTGAGAATTCAGGTACACCCTCATTACATCAATGGGGATATAGAGTATGCGCATAATCAGCAAAAGGGACTATTGCCTTCTCTTTTAGGATCATTACTAAAAATAGTCGGTCTATTTGCGCTTCAGCAAGTAGCTATATGTCCATCTATTCAATTTAAAATATGTAATAAAATATTCGATCTTGACTTACAACAATTTTCAAAGGAAAAAGTTACGGATCATCTATCAAAATATTTAATACCTGATGATTATAAAAATAAAATTATCCACGATACGGTTCAATTCTCCAATGAACTAATAAATCCCAATTTTATAGCTCAAAATGAATCTTGGTATATGCTTTATTGCCTTACGTCCTTGCATGATTATATTTTTGAAAAGGAAAGTATACTATTCAATTATATTATTGAGCAGCGAAAACAAAATGGTTGGATATACCTGTCTTTTATAAAAGAAAATCCTTCACTATATATGGACCCCGAAGAATTATTTCTGTTTTGCATCAGTGCTGGTTCAAAAGTAAATGAAATGCGCAATTTTTATAATAACAATTATGCAGCTATATGGCATGGCTATGTTACTACATTATTGGCAGAGAAGAGACAGCAAAAAACCAGGGGAATAGCGGAAAGGCTGAGAGAGAAGCTAGCCAAGTCACTTCACCCTGCTGAAAATCTCAGTCTGCCGCTTGCTCTAGCAGCAGTGCCAAAAACAAAGAAGATATTTCCTTATAACAAAAACTTATTAGGGGCGATAGCATGGAAAAAAGCAGAGATGACAGGTCGTCCCTATATTGATGTATTCCGCGAAGCTGCTGAAGAATGGATTGATGAAGATGGCAACGAAATAACTGGGGAGCAGCTTGCGAATAATTTTTATAATAGTGCTAAAAATCAAGGAGGTCCTCAATATTTCTATGATGCTAAAGAGAAACAATTAAAAATCATTAAAGAAGAAATCAAGTGGCAAGATTAAGCAACATCAGTTTTTCTAGATGGCTACCTCCAAATAAGTATCCTCCTATACTCCTCATGTTGTAATACTTTCTATCCCCCAATAGTCGCCATTATTATCACCCTTCAAATACCCACACAACACCATTCATGACTGCACATGCATTGTTTATTCACTGAATATTAGTGAATGTCCCGGTAATGTAAAGAGGACCGGAATTCAATATCTTTTCGTGTATTCAAGCTACACTAAACGAAAGGAATTGATCATGGTCCAAGCTACTTCTCTTCGCTCGCCGCCCAGCAGTCGTTGCTGTGTGGGCGGTTATCTCATTGGCACATTAAGTGCCATCAGTCATTTATTCTTTAGAAAGGATTACACCATGAAAAAGCAAACTAGCTACACCCCGACACTGACCATCGGCTCTGCTGAGCAGAAGCTGGTCGATCAGATTATGCGCGAGAGCAAGGGTATGATTCCCACGCTGGACGCGGTCGTCTACAAGTTGGCGCTCGAAGGTCTTCGCCTCAAGCTGGAGGAGAAGAAGGAAGAGAACCGGCAGAAGCGCGCCAAGCAGTTGGCGGGCAAGGCTTTGGCATCTGAAGGCAAGTCCCAGAGGTCAGGCAAGACTTCTGAATCTGCTCAGTAAGTTCACAGACCAGGCTGCGGGGGCAGCCTGGTTTTTAATTCGAGGGCAAGATGTCAAACACAATTCAAAAGAGACTTTTAACACTTCGGGAGGCAGCCGATTACCTTGCTATGACAAATGCAGCTTTGTATCAGTTGGTGCATCGCAAGAGAGTACCTGTAGTTCGTCTGGGAAGAGCCCTTCGCTTTGACATTCAGGCACTCAATGCTTGGATCGATGAACATAAAGAGCCGGCTAGGATCCCGGCGTAGTGAACTGCAAAGCCCCCGGGATCTGGGGCTTTGCGATTATGCTCATGAGAAATTAGGTCAATTTAAATAGCAAATAACGCCAGCGGTATTCTGTCTGGTTGTAAAGATCAGCCCATAGGGGTTGATAGATTTTTAAAATAAACAAGGAAAACACACTATGAGAAAAGATATTGGGTTTATGTCGATAAGCACCTCAGAAAAAGGTGAGGCCGAAAAAATTTTCAAATTTCTGAAGCGTGCTGGCTGCAAATTAATAAGCCTGGATAAAGATTTAGAAAAACTGACTAAGGAATATGTCAACAATACCAAACGACCATTGTTGGTTCTCATTCTAGGTACATCCATCTTGAAACAAGATCATTTTGATCAGATTAAAAATGTTCTGAAGGATAAGCAATTTGACTCTCTGGACATGCTCCTGCAGATTGTGGCAGGTGACGGGACTATTGCATTTGAGGTTTTAAATATGATCAGGTCAAAGGTAACTGGAAAACTTTTATGTATTGCTCCAGGCCTACTTTCAGGTCCTGGTACATTGATTGCGCTTGGATCAGACCTTGTCCTGGGTGTAAAAGACTCTTTTATTATGCCACTTGATATAGCGCATGCCCATCCAGCTATTCATTTTTGGTTTTTAGGGAAAGATGAAATCCATCCTGCATTCGAGGAAAATAAAGAGGAGTACGAACGATCATATCCGAAGAACATTGAGTATGCAAAGAAGGTACTGCACGATGTCGATTCAGAAAGGTTGATTAAATATTTGACTTTTCAACCGGATGCTAAATTATCGGATTTCGAATTTCCAAAGCTTATAGAGACCGGCCTTAAAGGACATATTCCTTCAGGAGATGATCTTATACGTTTGCGCGCTATGCAAGGGATAGTTCAAGGAGCGCTTGCAGATTTTATCTATCTGATTCAATAGGTAATACTAACCCGGTAAAACGTCCGGTATAGAAGGCAATGGAGCCCCTGGAGATTGCAGGGGCTCTGCTTTTGAGGGTATAAGAAACGTAAGCTAGATAACTGAAAGGAGAAAAAATGTCATTGGTCACAAAACATACTTATGCGAACGGCACTACAGCATGGAAGCTAGATTGCTGGATTGAAGGAGTCCGACTCCGTCGATTTTTTGCCAACATGAGTCGACATCGTGCAGAAGTAGAAGCACAAAAAGCTATTTTTCAGTTCAAGGAAAAAAACAAAAAAGAGAGAGGGGAGGATCTTACACTTGATGAGCTTGCAGAAAAATTTCTGAATCATGTAAAATCCTATAAGAGGTCATGGGATAGAGATGCTTTATCGATGCGTATTTTTACAAATACGATTTTGAATGGCAAAAGGTTTGGCAGCTATCCGCTAGCAAAGATCGATAGTCGACTTGTTGGCGAGTATAGGCTTGCACGCAAAAGACAGTATGACGCGCGCTATGAAGAAAAGGGAGTGCCGGTGGAAGACCGCAAATACACCTCCATCAACAGGGAACTAGCCTGCTTAAAATACATGTTCACACTAGCCGTGGATTGGGACTTTTGCGAAAAGAATCCGGTCAAATCCAAAACGATTAAGTTTTTCCAGGAGCAATCCCGGACCAGGTATCTTCTGGAAGAGGAGATCCCGCTGTTGTTCTCGGAGCTTGAGGGCGATCTGCGTGGTATCACTCTGATTGCCTTGAATACGGGGATGCGTGTAAGTGAGATCCTGACCTTGAAATGGTCCAGCCTGGATTTCACGAAAAGCAGCATCACTCTGACGAAAACCAAGAATGGAGATCCGCGTGTCATCCCCATGAACCAGGTCGTCTCTCAAACGCTTTCAGATCGGGAGCGTACTCCGGAATGGGTATTCGAGAATCACTCTGACAAAAAGCGAGGTGTGGGCAAGCCGCTGACGACAATCCGGAAAGGTTTTGGCAACGCACTGAAGCGTGCAGGCATCGAGGGCTTCCGCTTCCACGACATCCGCCATACATTCGCGACCTATCTCACGATGGAAGGTGTTGACGAAATCACGAGAGCGGAAATACTGGGGCACCGGAAATACACGATGACCAGCCGATATTCGCACTCCACGTGGGAGAAAAAGATCGAAGCGGTCAGGGTGATGGAGCGGCATAGTCAATTTTTGGTCAATTCGGCCGAAAGTGAGGACGGCAGCGACTTGGATAAAACAAATAATGTAATAGAGTTAACTGCAGCAAGCTAGGGTGACATCGTAAATCTGAAAATCCGTGTGTCCCCAGTTCGATTCTGGGAGGCGCCACCCGAAAAGCCCCTGAATCCGCGGATTCAGGGGCTTTTTTTTGTGATGAGGAATTTCGTTTCGCGGCCGTTCAGGCTGGCCTTTCAGGCCGGTTTGAAGTGTTGCATCTGTCCGGACTGTTTCTGTTTCATCCTTCCTGCTGCGGAATGCGCTGATCCAGAAGAGCCTGAACAGATGGATGCATCTGCGGCGGGAGACCGATTGCGGTCACTTTAGGAGGTAGGGCTCCATGGACAAGGTAGAGAAGATGGCGTTTGCCGTCTATTCTCCATCTGGAAATATCCTCCCAGGCGATGAAGCTCAGGGCGTTGTTGATACCCTTCTTGCCGGCCTGGACCATGCTATAGGCCTGGTCCACAACCGCGTACAAGACAAAGAGCAGCAGGAGCGTCAAAAGCCATGGACTGAAGGAGGTGAAAAGAAGAAACAGGATGGCGCAGCCTCCAATCAGCCAGACCAGGAGCTGAAAGCGGCCCTCCCTGGTTGCCAGGGAGCGCCGGGGATGCCATGTGGCATGGATTTCGCCCAGGCGGCCGTGGATCTTTTTGTATCGACGATGCTTCATCAGCGCAAAGGCGAGCAGGGCCAGTGCCAGGAGAAGCTGGATCGCACCCGAATGCAGTGCGGCTGCCCACGGACGCGCCGTTGTGGCTGCTCCTGTATTTATCATGCTCAGGGGATGGCCCTTTTTCGATGAAGGAGGTCGGTTGAGGATGCGGGCGCTGAGCAGAAGCGGGGATTTGGAAACCGGCTTGTTGAAAATATTCCGGGGGAGCATGAAGAAGGGGAGCTCCAGGTCATTATGTGAGGAAAACCCGAGCGCCTGCCTGGCATAGATCTTGTATTCGCTTTCGCTGGTCTGCAGGGGATGATCGGGCACGATGAACGCCAGCATGCCATCCAGCTCCGATGGCTGGTTCAGACGGGAAATTGTCCGGAGCATCGATTCGCTGCAGACAGAGCATTCCAGTATCTCGCTGCTGACGAGGATGATGCCCAGTTCGAGGGTATCATCCGGCGGGGTCCGGCCTGGTTCTCCCGGATCATGGAGGAGAGGGGCGGCATCACCGCACCAGCTCGACGGGAGGGCGAGCAGGAAGATCAGGCATAATAAAGTGGCCATGTCATCGGCTCGTATAATTGATTTTATACTTTTTCAGCACCGTCCCTTTTTGGGCGCGTACGTAGAGATTGTCCTTGCTGTCGATATAGAGCAGGTGTGTGGTATCGTCCAGGGTGAGCTGGCCGACCTTGTGGCCCGAGCGGTCGAGGATGAGGATGTCCCGGTTGGGATTTTTGGCCAGATGTCCGAGGAGGAGAAAAAGATGATCATGACTGTCAAAGGCGGCGTCCAGATAAAAGATCGTTTTGGGGATCTCGAGGAAGAGGATCCTTTCTTTTTCTGATTTCTTGCCGGGGTATAAGCCCAATTGCCATACCACATCGGCGGTGGGGGTGAGCCTGGCCACCCGGTCCTTGAACCGGTAACAGATGTACCAATCGCCGAGGAAATCCTGCGTGAATGAGAACATATCCCAAAGGCCGCCCTTGCCCTCACTGGCCATGCTGTACGACCTGAGAACCTTGCCTGTGCTGTCAATGGCATCCATTTTCATCATTCCGGATATTGCCGCCGGGGCCACGTAGAAGAGATTGGGATTAGCTACCAGGAAATCCGCAATTAGCTTTTTATAGGGGACAGAACCTCTGTAATTCAAATTGGCATCAAAACGGAACAAACCGGATTTGTTCTGATCTGTCACGTAAAGAGATCTGCCCCTGCAACCGATGATGCGGATAGCTTTGGTATCAGGCCCATCCGCGTTGGGCAGGGTCTTGCTGGTGGCCAGCTCTCCAGCCGGGTTGAATTTTTTGATCGAATTGTCCATCATATCTGTCACGTAGATATTCTCATCCTCGTCCGTACAAACGGAAGCCCACTGGAAGAGCTCGGAATTGTTTTCACCCAGGGTCAGGAGCAGTTCCAGGGAGACGGCGTTATTGGTCTGGCCAGGCAGGGACGACATCCAGAGAAAGAAGGCAGCCAGCACGATCGCCCAAATCTTTGTGCGCGCTCTCATATTCACTCCCCAAAAGATATTTCAGGATGGCCCAGCCGGCCTCACCGGGCAAAAGGCTCTGCATAGGTCACACACCAGGCCCAGCCGATGACACATGCGACCTGCCAGAACCAGAATCCACCTGTTTCAACGATGCAGTCAAAATAGGCTCTATCACACGCAGTGGGCTCGACGGAGATCACATTGAGAGGGAAAAAGACCAGCAGCAGGAGAAGCGTGGTGAGAACCATTGGTATTTTGAATTTATGCATTATTACACCTCCTTTTTTGAACTCATGGAAGAGGATTCTATGCATGACGCTAAAAGTAGGGATCTGCGTAGGCCTTGCACCAGGCATAACCATTTAGACAGAATGCCGCATACATCGCCCACAAGGCGGGAATGCCAGCCTCCAGAAATGAGGAGACCATGCATACCGCAAGCCCTTTTTCACAGACCCCGGCTGGCTCTGCATTGGCTTCCTGCAGCGGTGGAGCCGCTATCAGGATCAGAAGCAGGATGATTAGAGCCTTGATGCCAAATTGCATTTGTGCTGATTTCATAAACAGCCTCCTTCCTTCATTTACCAACCAACCTTGCACTCTCACCTCCCAGCGCGCACTGATGCCTCTAGTAATTTATAAACAATCATCAAATAAAAATCAAGTACCAATATCGCTTCAGTTAACTCCATTATAATCAATTAAGACTTGTTTTTCGACGCCATTTTTCTGTGTGAGCGCCTTAATGGCCTCGGGAAAAGGAGCCCTTCAACAGGCGCCCCAGGCAGAATCATGCGGCAGACGATCCACCCAGCATGGCCAGTGGGAATTGTTTTGGCCATTCGCCTGTTAGAGGATGTACAAGTAATTCAATTATACGATCCAATTGACAGGTGCATATATGACAAGACGTGATTTCATCAAAACCGCCCCCGCGGCCGCGACCGCCCTGGCCAGCGACGTCGCCTTCGCCCATGGCGCTGCGAATGCCGATCTGGTCCGTGATGACGCTGGCAATTATATTCTTCCTCCTCTTCCTTATGACTATGCCGCGCTGGAACCCCATATCGACGAAGCGACCATGCGTTTGCATCACGACAAACATCACCTCGCCTACGTCAACGGCATGAATGCGGCCCTCAAGGCCCTGGCCCAGGCGCGCGAAACCAGCAACTTCGATCTGGTCTCCTACTACTCGAGCCAGCTCTCCTTTCACGGTTCCGGCCATTTGATGCATGCCATCTTCTGGAAGAATATGGCGCCCAATGCCGGCGGCGAGCCCAAGGGCGATCTGGCCAGAGCGATCGAGCAGGACTTCGGCTCCTTCGCTGCCTTCAAGGCCCATTTCACTGCCGCCGCCACCAGGGTCGAAGGTTCCGGCTGGGGTGTGCTCGGCTACGACCCCATGGGCAAAAAACTGCTGGTGCTGCAGGTCGAGAAGCACCATAACCTCTTCGTCTCGGGCATCGTTCCCCTGCTGGTGCTGGACGTCTGGGAACACGCCTACTATCTGAAGTATCAGAATCGGCGCGCCGACTATGTCGCCGCCTTTTTCAATGTCATCAACTGGGATGATGTGGCGCAGCGCCTGGCCGCCGCGCAGAGGTAATCCCACTGCTGTTCGAAATGAAAACGGCGTCCGGAATTTAATCCGGGCGCCGTTTTGCTTGCTCTTTCCGGTATGAGGTGAACACGCATGTTGTTCGACCATTTCAATCTGATCGCCCGATTTTACGACCGGGCGATCGGCCCGCACGAAGCGGAAAAGCTCGGCGCGCAGCTGGCCCTGCCCGAAAACGGCCGGCTCCTGGATGTGGCCGGCGGCACCGGGCGGGTGCTGAGCGGACTGGCGTCCTGGCGGGGGAGCATGGTTCTGTGTGACTATGCGATGGGCATGCTGCGGCAGGCGCAGGCGAAAAAGGTCGCCTTGCCCGCCCGCTCGGCTGCGGAGCAGATGCCTTTCGCCGACGGCCGCTTCGAGCGGGTGTTGATGGTTGATGCCCTCCATCACGTCGCCGATCAGCCTCAAACCCTGCACGAGATGTATCGTGTGCTTTCCCCTGGCGGCCGTATGGTCATCGAAGAGTTCGATATCCGACACTGGGCGATCAGGATCGTCGCTTTACTCGAAAAGATCGCCCTGATGCGAAGCCATTTTATACCGCTGTCAGAGATTGCCGGGATCCTGCAGAAGGCGGGCGCTCATGTGGAGATCCGCATGGATGGGGCGGCCAGGGCCTGGATCGTGGCGGAAAAACCGCCCACTTCATAACAGCCAGGCCGTCCGCTGCGGTACAGGAGAGTTATAATAACAGGGGAATGCGCCCGGGAGAATCCCGGGCGCTATTATTTGGGGGAGAGCCGCCTCAGAAGGTATAGTTGGCTTTTTCTGCCTGGGTGCGCAGGGCCTTGCTCATCGCCTTGTCGAGGGTGTTGACCTCGCCGCTTTGTGAGGCCTTGTTCTGTTCCTCGGCGATGAAGGCCGCCCGCTTAACCCGCAGCCCATCCATCTTTTCCTGTATCGCCTTTCTCTCAGCATATTTCTGATCGAGATACTTTTGCCGCTCGGCCGCGGGGAGGCTGCGCATCTCTTCAGGCAGTTCATCCTTCTTCAACTCCTCCAGCCTGACCTCTTCCTGCTGCACGGCATCAACCAGGTCCCAGCCGCTGTTGCTGTAGATTGCCGTCGATTTTGTGATCGCCCGCTGCACCAGTGAAGCGGGCGAGGCCTTGGCGGCATTCAGGTCCTGGCGCTCCTGGCTCGCCTTGCCGGCGGCTCCCGCCTGGCCATAAGCTACGTAGGTCTTGTTCAGCTCGGCGCCCAGGTCGGCCAACTCCTGGTCAAAGGGGGTCGGAGGATCGATGCTTCTGGCATTCTGATCGATGTTGAAGTAGGAGCCATCGGCGAGGTCGGCGCCCTCTTTCCAGCTGGTTTCGATGCCCTCCTGGTGGTCGCCGCAAAAGATGGTGTTGACGAGGATGCCTTTGGCGATTGCCTTCTTGCAGCTGGTGCGGAAGTCGACCCGTCCCTGGGTGAAGGGCTCATTGCCGGCGATGAAGATGGCGCGGTAGTCGTTCTTGCCCGTGCCCCACTGCAGCTCCTCCACAACCTGGCCGATGACGGTGCCGCAGTACTCATCCCCACCGTGGGTGGTGAGCCCGAAGAGGAGATCGGAGACCTTGTCGAGGTCAGCGGTGAGGGGCGTCAGCTGCCGGACATAACCGGTGCGCTCGCCCAATTCAGGGGATCCATAGTGGTAAAGAGCAACGGCGATCTCCGGCCGCCTGCCGTCGACTCGGGCCGGGATGAACTCGTTGACGATCTTCCAGAGCTGACTCTTGGCCTGATCGATGAGGCCGTCCATCGAGTTGCTGGTGTCGAGCAGCAGGGCGAGCTGAACGCGGGGGGGCTCCTCTGAAATCGCCTTCCTCGGGCAAAGGACCAGAACGGCCAGAAGGAGGAGGAAGAGCAGCAAGGCGACACGCACGATTTTCATGATTTCTTTCCTTTCTGTACTCAAGCGCAGATTCCGCTATTCGTAAATTTCATAGAGCCGGCCGGCCAGCACCAGACGCAGATTGGCGCCCGCCGAGAGCCACTGCGGCGCGAGGGGTTCCAGATCGAGAAGCTTGAACCAGGCCTCCGAGTTGAACTGGATGCGAACCGGTTCCCGATCGGGCTGCTTTTGCGCCTTGGTGTCGATCCATTGCGCACCATTCTGATAAAAGGTGCGGTTGGCGATGGTGCGGACCTGCTGTCCGGCCAGTGCCTGTTCCACCTTGCCGGCCTCCGCGGTCGCGGCGTTAGCCTGGCCGCGCTGGAAATAACGGTTGGCTTTGGCCAGCGCGCTGCCGGCGGTAGCGTTCTTGAGGGCGTCCAGGGATTGGGCCGCGCCGACGGCGGCTTCCCCGCTCTTCTCCTGGTAGAGCTCCTGCACCATCCTGCCGGAAATTTCGCGGAAATCGTCTTCCGGACCGGCCTGCAGCGTGCGCCGGGCCAGGGGCACATGGCGCTGCTCCTCGTCCTCGAGAATCAGCCAGGCGGTATAGGGAGTGACGATGCCATAGCGCCGGGCGAGGTCGACGACCTCCTCGCGCAGCTCCCGTTCCTCGCCGTGGAGGCGAATCTGGTCGAGCAGATAGCCGATGCGGCGCGAGGCCCAGAGACGCGGGATGAAGGCGTGCTCCTCAGCCCGGTCAGGAAAAGCGAGCCGGTAGATCCAGTTCTCGGTGCGGCCGTTGACGCGGCCCTGCAGGGTGATCTCGGCGCGCCCGCTGCCCTCGTAGCGGCCGAGGATGAGGAGCTGCTCGCCCTTGAAGAGGTCGGGCAGCGCAGCGGGGGCCATTTTGCTGAGGCGGACCGGACCGGTGACAGAGAGGCGCGGCGCGACCAGCACCGGCAGGGCGATCTTGTCGAAGAAGGAGGAGACCTTGACCTCGATATCCTCTTCGGGGAGGACATACTGGCTGGCGGCGCGGGTCTCCGCGGTCAGTCGGTCGAGGAGGTGGGTGTTGAGGTCGCTGCCGACCCCGAAGCTGAAGATGCGCACTGTTTCATCCCCGGCCGCTTTTTTCACCTGGCTGAGAATGGCCTCCTCGCTGGTCTCGCCCACAGTGGGTTTGCCATCGGTGATCAGTACGACCATGCAGAGGCGCCCGGAGGAGGCCTGACCGCGGAGGGGCTGCAGGGCCAGATCGAGGGCCTCGGCCAGGGCGGTGCCGCCGATCGGCCTCAGCCCCTCGACGAATTCATCCGCCCGGCGGATGCTGGCCTCCGTGGCCGGCCTCAGCGCGCTGAAGAGGGCCTCCGCCTCGGTCGAGAAGCGGACGACCTCGAAGCGGTCGCCCTCCGCGAGATTCGCCAGGCAGTAGTGCAGGGCCTTTTTCGCCTGCGTCATTTTCGATTTTTCGGCCATCGAGCCCGAGGTGTCGAGGACAAATACCAGATCCTTGGGGAGGAGGCGCCCGGCGGCGATGTCGGCCCGCGGGGCCAGCATGAGGAGGAAGCTCCCCTCCTCGCGGCCGTCCTTGAAGGTGAGCAGGCGGCCGTTGATCGCCTCGCCGCCGGCCGGGCCGAAGAAGAGCTGAAAATCGGTATCCGGCTTGACCGACTTTTCCTCATAGCCGATCACAGCATGGCGGGCGTCGCGGCGGCGGATCTCCACCTCATGGCTGGGGGAGTAGATCGGGCCGATGGATTCAGAGGCCGTGATGTCCACTTTGACCGAAACGCTGTGGAGCGGG
>Ga0302250_1000200_pt1 | contig 73948 bp, 74 predicted proteins | sample AAG_RA_Asp_MG_FD_193536 | JGI IMG/M metagenome (GOLD analysis project Ga0302250, IMG submission 193536) | Enriched activated sludge microbial communities from anaerobic digester in WTTP, New Holstein, Wisconsin, United States - AAG_RA_Asp | ecosystem: Engineered > Bioreactor > Anaerobic >... | reverse complement strand
TCGTTTTTTCTTTTTAATGAAGTCAGCTAATACTCATTTGAGCTTTGATTTAGATTTAGCTAAAGAACAATCAGAGAAGAATCCTGTTTTTTATGTTCAATATGCTTATGCCAGAATGTCTTCTATTCTAAAGAATTCTAAAAATCTTATAAGAATAAGGAAGATTAAAAATGCAGAATTATTAAAGCATGAAAGAGAGATTGAATTAATGAAAGAGATTTTGAAGCTTCCAGAAATTATTGAAGATACATCGATTGATTACGAAGTACACAGGATTCCTCAGTATGCAATTGATTTAGCAACAGCATTTCACAAGTTTTATAGCGAGTGCCACGTTTTAACTGATGACAAGAAATTAAAAGATGCTAGATTAGGCCTTGTTGCAGCAGCTAGAGTTGCTTTAAGAAATACATTAGATTTATTAGGAGTTTCTGCTCCTGAGAAGATGTAGTTATTGACAAGTTCAAGGCTAAATGTTAATATATTTCTTGAAAGTGCTAAAAATAGCATTTTTAAGAAACATATGCAATTTATTGAATTTAAGCAAAATTTAAATAATTTTATAGTTTTTTCCATTAATGACATCAAGAAGATTTGGCTAGACTTTCATAGAAGGAGATTAAATGATTGGCAGGAAAAGAACTATATTAAGAAGGTAATGAGAGGTTATTATGTTTTTTCTGATATTAAAATTAATGAAAGCCTTCTATATATTATAGCTAATAAAATATATGATCCTTCTTATGTTTCATTAGAGTCAGCTCTTTCTTATTATAATCTTATCCCTGAAGGAGTGTATTCTGTAACATCAGTTTCTTCCAAGAAGACATCATCTTTTAAGACATTTTTAGGAGTTTTTAGTTATAAGAAGATAAAGGAAGAATTATTATTTGGATATCAATTAGTTAATTATCAGAATCATAATTTTAAGATAGCAGAAATAGAAAAGGTTATTTTAGATTATTTTTATATTAATTCCAAGATAAAGAATAATAATGATTTTTTTGAAATGAGATTCAATGTTCAAGAGTTTAAGGATAGAGTAAACAGAGAAAAGTTAGACAGATATTTAAAGGCTTTTAATAATAAGAGCTTAGAGAGAAGAATTAAGAAGTTTTTAAAGTTTATATATGTTGACGATAGAACAAATTGAACAAAGTTACGAAGAGAAGTTAAGACCATTTAAGAGGAATATTCTTCGTGAATATTTGCAATACAAGATATTGGATATAATTTTTAACTCTGAATTTAGTAGCAAGATGGTTTTTATAGGTGGAACTGCTTTACGTATTATTTATGGTAATACGCGTTTTTCTGAAGATTTAGATTTTGATAATTTAGGATTATCAGAAGAAGATTTTTTACAATTATCAGAAAAAATCAAGAAGGGGTTAGAGCTTGAAGGATATGGCGTAGAGATTGATAATATATTCAAGGGTGCTTATCGTTGTATAATTAAATTACCAGAAGTGCTTTTTGATAATAATCTTTCTGCGTATAAGGAAGAAAAAATATTGATTCAAGTTGATACTACTTTTCAAAATTTTAAATATGTTGCTGATAAGAAAATTATCAACAAGTTTGATGTGTTTACACAGATAAATGTTGCCCCTCTAAGTGTTTTACTTTTTCAAAAGATACATGCGCTTTTAAATAGAAAAAGGGATAAGGGAAGGGATTTTTATGATGTTTTGTTTTTATTGCAATTAGTTAAGCCTGATTATGATTATTTAAATAATAAGTTAGAAATAAAGAATGGAGCTGGGTTGAGAGAAAGGCTTTTATTAAAAATAAAGGAGACTGATCTTAAGGATTTAAGTAGAGACGTTGAGCCGTTTTTATTTAATCCAAGTGATAGCAAGAAGATTATAATGTTTGAAGAATATATTGGGCAGGCTGACTTGTAGGGTATTAATGATTTACAGTTAATAGTAAATTGTAAACATACTATGCTTGGGGCTTGGATTAGCAAAGAAGTAAGGGTTTTGATGTCATCAGTGTTTAATTTATAAATGGTAGACAATAAAGATACATTTGTTTATAGAACGTTCAAGAAAAAGAATAATAGGATAGTAAAAATAGCACTATCTATTGTTTTCTTATTTATAATTTTTTTCTTATATTTAATATCCTTAAGTCCAGATAAAAGCAATACTCTTCTTTCTGTAGCAGGAATAGTTGGAATCATAGCATTGCTTAATGTTATGAAGCTATTTGACAAAGATCTTGATGAAATTGAAAGGACATGGGGAAAGGGATCGAAAGCAGAATTATCTATAATGAAAGATTTAGAAAAGATAAAGGGATGTAAGATTGTTAATGATTTTAAGATGGATAGGGGCAATATTGATCATGTGTGCATTTCTTCAACAGGAATATTTGCTATTGAGACCAAAAGTATTTATGGGGTTATTTCATATGGTGAGGGAAAATTAAAAATAAATGGAAGAGAGCTTGAAAAAGATTTTTTACGTCAAACAAGGGGAGAGTGTTATTTTTTAGACAAGTTGATAAAAGAAAAATTAAAGAAAGATTATTATATTGTTTCTATTCTTGTTTTTGCTAATGCTAAAATTGATACGAGAACAATATCTGGTCCAGTAGAAAATGTGTGGGTATGTCAAAAAGGATATGAGCGTAAGGTTATAGAAAAAAATAAAGATCATTTAACTAATGAAGAAATCGATAGAGTTTATAATTTGTTGTTAGAAATAAAGAAAAACCAATTTAATTGACTTATTGTTTTTTAAGGGATATTTTATTAATATGTTCTTTTAATTAAATACAAGGCGAGTATTCAGTAGACTTAAATCTTTTGAATATTCGTCTTGTGTCAGATAGGACGAGCAGGTGGAAGCATGAAAAAAGAGTATTGGCTATTCAATCTATTTGTTGGCTGCATAACTGCAATATTGTTCAGTGGTGGAAACTTATTGATAAGTTTTGCCATGATGGCATGGATATTTGGATGTGCTTGTCTCTTTACATGGATTCTTTTCGATTCTGGAGCAGGGAAGATTACTAAAAAACAAGTCTTTCTCAGTGTTGCTTCTTTAACAAGCTTTATTGCAGCAGTTACTTCTATTATAGGTTATAAACTGTGGCTTATAGTTGTAATGTTCTTTATTAGTATAGTAATTTGCTTTGTAGTCGGAAGGGTTTTTATTGACTTGTTTGGCAACGAAGTTATTCCAGAAAAAGTTTCATTAAAAAAATCATAAAGAGCTCAGCTCTTCTTTTTTTATAGAAAAGGGATATTATATAGGTAATTAAACTGGAGGAGATTAAAAAATACAAAATAACATGGAAGAAATAAATAAAATTATAGAGCAAATTATTAAAATTAGGAATGATAGAAATTGGAAACAATTTCATAATCCTAAAGATTTAGCTTTATCATTAGTTCTAGAGGCTGGAGAAGTAATGGAACATTTTCAATGGAAAGACAAACAAGAAGTCGAAAAATATATTATTGATAATAAAGATGAAATAGGAGAAGAAATCGCAGATGTTCTTTATTGGGTGTTATTAATGAGCCATGATCTCAATATTAATATTTTAGAAGCTTTGCAGAAAAAATTAAAAAAAATAGAAAATAAATATCCCATTGAAAAATCTAAAGACAATCATAAAAAATATACTGAATTTGAATAAAAAATGAGAGTTTACCAATCAACAAAGAGCGGTTTTATAAATGATGTTGTTTCTAATAATATAGGAAATGTAATTTTAGAATCTTTTAAGAAAAACCTTGGAAGGACAACAACTGAAAATGAGATAAAGTCATGGAACAATTCAATGATGTATATGAATAATATTTTGGTTGATAGCGATATACCAGATGATTCCGGTGTTGCAATAGAATATCAAATACCTCAAACATCTAAAAGAATAGATTTTATTTTAACTGGTCAAGATGAAAATAAAAAAGATAATGCTGTAATGATTGAGTTAAAGCAGTGGGAGCATGCTTCTGTATCTGATAAAGATGGAGTAGTGGTAACCTTTGTCGCTCATGCGGAAAGGGAAGTAAGTCATCCTTCTTATCAGGTGTGGTCTTATGCAGCACTTTTAAATAGTTTTAATCAAGCTGTTTATGAAGATAAGATTCAGTTAAGTCCGTGTGTTTATTTACATAATTATGTTGACGATGACAATGTAATTACTAATGCTTTTTATAAAGACTATATTGAGAGAGCTCCAGTTTTTTTTAGAAAAGATGCTTTTAGATTGAGAGATTTTATCAAAAAACATGTTAAATATGGTGATAGTTCAAAAATTATGTACCGTATTGATAATGGTAAAATAAGACCATCAAAAGATCTTGCAGATAGTCTTTCTTCAATGCTCAGGGGAAATGAAGAATTTATAATGATTGATGATCAGAAGGTTGTTTATGAAACTGCTCTTTTTTTAGCTAAAAAATCTACAGAAAAAGATAAAAATGTTCTCATTGTTGAGGGTGGTCCCGGAACAGGAAAATCAGTTGTAGCGGTCAATCTTTTGGTTAATTTAATAAAATTTGGATTAGTTTCTCAGTATGTGACAAAAAATGCAGCCCCGAGAACTGTTTATGAAAGCAAGCTTACTGGAACTATGAAAAAAACAGAAATTTCCAATCTTTTTATTGGTTCTGGTCATTATATTAATTCTAAGTCTAATGAGTTTGATGCTTTAATAGTTGATGAAGCCCATAGGCTTAATGATCGTTCAGGAATGTTTCGTAATTTAGGAGAAAATCAAATTAAAGAGATTATTCAAGCTGCAAAATTTAGTGTTTTTTTTATTGACGAAGATCAAAAAGTTACTCTTAATGATATTGGAAGCAAAGAAGAAATTATAAAATGGGCAAATGCTCAAGGAGTTAGATATCATTTAATGGATTTAAAATCTCAATTTCGTTGTAATGGGTCAGATGGATACCTTGCATGGCTGGATAATGTTTTGCAAATAAAAGAAACTGCTAATCAAAAATTATGTCAAGAAGATTATGAGTTTAAGGTTGTGGGCTCTCCGGAAGAACTAAGGAATATTATTTTTGAAAAAAATAAGATTAATAATAAAGCTCGTCTTGTTGCTGGATATTGTTGGGATTGGATAAGTAAAAACAATAAAGAATTGAAAGATATAACAATTTCAGAACATGATTTTGAAATGAAATGGAACTTGTCTAGTGACGGGAATTTATGGATTATTAAACCAGAGTCAGTATCAGAAATAGGATGTATTCATACTTGCCAAGGGTTAGAAGTTGACTATATAGGAGTTATTGTTGGTCCAGATTTTATAGTAAGGAATGGAGTTGTGATAGCGGATCCATCAAAAAGAGCAAAAACAGATGCATCAATTAAAGGATACAAAAAACTAATAGAGAAAGATTTTAAAAATAAAGAAAAAATAGATAAGATTATTAAAAATACATATAGAACACTTATGACAAGAGGGTCAAAGGGTTGCTATGTTTATTTTGTAGATAAAGAAACAGAGGAGTATTTTAAAAAATGTAATAATGTACAATAGCAAACAAAAAAGATATAATTTTATTAATTAATAATGATAAATTAATTTATATGGGGCAAATATATAATCTTTATTGTGATGAAAGTTGTCACTTGGAAAATGATAGGCAGAAAGCCATGGCAATGGGTACAATTTGGTGTCCTATAGAAAAAAAAGACGAAATTTTTAAAAGGATTAGAGAAATAAAAAATAAACATGGTTTAGGTGGTAATTTCGAGATTAAATGGTCAAAAGTTTCTCCGGGGAAAATAGATTTTTATTTGGAGATAGTAGATTATTTTTTCGATAATGATGATATACATTTTAGATGTTTAGTTGTTCCAGATAAAGAGAAACTAGATCATAAAAGCTTTAATCAGACTCATGATGATTGGTATTATAAAATGTATTTTGATTTGTTGAAAATAGTACTAAGCCCTGAAGACAAATATAGAATATATATTGATATTAAGGATACAAGAGGAGGAAGTAAAACGAAAAAACTTCACGAAATTTTATGTAATAATATATATGATTTTAATAGGGAGATAGTGGAAAAAGTTCAGATAGTTAAATCAAATGAAATAGAGTTAATGCAGGTTTGTGATTTGTTAATAGGAGCAGTTTCTTATATTAATAGATCTTTAACTGGTAGCAAGGCAAAAGAAAGGATAATTGATAGAGCAATAGAAAGGTCAAAATATTCTCTTTTGAAGTCGACATTGTGCAGAGAAGATAAGTTTAATATTTTTATTTGGGATAACTTAAAGAAAACATGTTAACGTTGCCTAAATTAATTATTTTTAATGATTATAATAATAATTGGGAGCTTTATGAAGATGCCTTATACGGATTTTTTAAGGCAGACTTTATAGATAGTCGGCCAATTTTTGATGGTATAAAATTAGCTTTAAAAAAATATCCTTTGTATAAAAATAAAGAAACGACATTTTGGCATCTTATAACTGAAGGAAAAGAGGAATCGACCAGAACGCCCGAATTTAGAAGATGTGAAAGAATCTGTTGGCCTAAACCGATAATAGAAAACAGTAAGGACAGTAATATTAAATTATGGGAAGCTATAAGAAACAATGAAAATAGAATACATATTTGTTATGGTGCCTGGGAATATTTAGTTGTTTTAAGTAAAAGAAAAGGATATATTTTATTGTGGACAGCATATCCTATTAAATATAATAATTATAAAAGAAAACTAGAAAAAGAGTACAATTATTATATAAAAAGCAAAACCCCGCCTTAGAGGCGAGGTTCTAACTCCTTCCACACATGGTAGATGAGATGGTTATATTATATCACGAAAAGCATAATAGTTGTCAATAGAGAGTTGTTATAATGAATTAGATTGGTTATTAAGGCTTGATGTAGTTTTTTATTGCCCCTTTTCTCAAAATCTGCTAATTTAACAGTATGAAGTTAGCTTTAAAAAACAAGTACTTTTTCTTAAGACATGGTAAGAATATACACCAGACAGAGAAGAAAGGCATAGTATATTATTGGCCTGATGACAATCCTCCTTGTTCTTTGATAGAGGAAGGAATAGAAGAAGTTAAAAGATCTGGAGAAATATTGAAAGACAAGGGAATTGATCAGATTTTTTGTTCAGATATTTTAAGAACTAGGCAAACAGCTAAAATTGTATCTGATATTATTGGATTTGATTCAGAAAAGATAATATATGATACAAGATTAAGAGATTTGAACTGGGGAGACTTCGGAGGAAAGAAAAAAGATGACTTATGGGCATTCTATGATAATGAAAAGATGAGAGCTTTTGAAGGATCACTTCCTAATGGTGAATCATGGAATCAGTGTAGAGAGAGGATGGTTAATGTTTTGAATGAAATTGAAAATAATTATCAAAACAAGAATATATTAATTGTTTCTCATGGCGATGCACTGTGGTTGCTCGAAGGATATATTAAGGGAACAGACGATCAAACACTTTTAGATAATAGGGCTCGTACAATGATACAAACAGGAGAACTAAGAGAAATTTATGAATAAAGACGAATTAATTTTAGATATTAAAAAATAAATTAATATGGACAAAGATTTTATCTTTTCTAGTCAAGGCTTGGGTGATGGATCTCAATCGGTTCCATCAGCACCACCTCAACAAAATAATTCTTGGGTTAAAAATGATAAAGAAGCTGTAGAAGATGATTATTGGAGAAGGGATGATACCAAAGGGGAGTCCTTTAAGAGATTAGAGAGAGAGCCATTCAAGAAGCCAGGAGCTAAAAATGTTAAACAGGATAAAACAAATTCTGGATTATTTGCTAAATATCCTAGTGGAGTTAAAAGAGATTTAATACATTTTGTTTTGGGCAAGGAAAGATGGACTGATTTTAAGGACAATAAAATGTATCAAAAAGAATTGAATGATTTAAGAGATAAGTATTTCTCAAAAGATAAAGAAATCAAAAGAAGTAAAGGAGAGATCATTACTCCAATTCAATTACAGAAAATAAAGAGACAGATTAACATTGACGCAAGAAATTCTGTTTATCAAGGAGGAAAGATGCCTCAAGCATACAAAGCTTTTATTGATATAGTGAATAAATTATAGTTCTAGACTATGAAAATATAGAGTGTTTTGATATAATAAATTTATATTATTATGGGAGTTTTAGATTTTATATTACGTGGTCCTGAAAAGAAAGAACCTAAGGAAGAAGAAGCTTCTAAATCTTCTGATGCAAAAAAAGAAGAACCTAAACAAGAATCAGTTTTCGGACAAGGAGGATATGTTTCTCAGTTTTCTTTATTGAAAAAGGTAAGAGGCAATACTGCTTTTCCATATGAACATTCTAGATTTAGAAATGAAATGCAAGAAATAGAAAAAGAAGTATTTGGTACAAATAATAACTTCATGCACAATAAGCAAAATATCGAAAGAGTGATTAGGGGACTTAAAGAAAAAGTAAGAACATCTGGTATTAGTGAGAATAAAAGAGCAGCTATCATGGATTATATTAAAATATTAGAAACATTAAACAATTAAAATGAAGAAGAATACAATCATTTTTTCAATTTTAGTATTAATAATTTTGGCTTTAGTAGGAGTTCTTTCTTGGCAAAAAATGTCTTTTTCTAAAGAGGTTTTGAAATTGGAAATATTAGGATCAGAAAAAACAGCAATAGGTGAAAGTGTTGAATACATTGTTAAATTTAAAAACAACGGATCAATAAGATTAGAAAAACCAGAATTAATATTTGAATATCCTGAAGGATCTTTGCTTGAGAGTGGAGAAAGAGTTAAAACAATGAGTTCTGATTCTTTGGGGGGCGATATTTATCCAGGAGAAGAAAGGACGTTTAAATTCAATGTTAGGTTGTTAGGAAAAGAAAATGATACTAAGATTGCTAGAGCAAGTGTTTCTTTCCAGCCTAAAGATTTAAAAACAAGGAGTGAAGTTTCAACAACCTTTACTACTGTTTTGGGTCAAATTCCATTAGATTTAACATTAGATGTCCCATCTAAAGCTGGTTCAGGGAAAGCAATGACTTTAAAGATTGCTTATTCTTCTAATGTTGATTACACATTAAAAGATTTAACTTGTTATGTTCAATATCCTTCTGATTTTGAATTCTTGTATTCACAGCCAAAAGGTTTAGATAATTCCCAATGGGATATTCCAGTTTTATCAGAAGCAGGATTTGGCAGAATTGAAATATCTGGAATTATGAATGGGCAATCAATGGAACAAAAAGCATTTAAAGCAAGGATTGGTATCTGGCAGAACGGAGAATTCATTCTTTTGAAAGAGGTTATAAAGGGGGTTGAAATAGTTGCGCCGTCTTTATACATCACACAAAAAATTAATAACAGTGAAACATATATTGCTAATCCAGGAGATCAATTGCATTATGAAATCACATTTAGAAATGTGGGAGATAATAATTTAGAAGATTTGATTTTAATATCAAGATTAGAGGGAGATCATTTAGATGTTAATAGTATTAAGGTTGTTGATGGCACTAATCAAAAAGGAGACAATTCAATTGTTTGGGATGGGAACAAAGTTGCAGAATTAAAATTATTAGAGCCAGGGCAAGTAGGAAGGGTTGAGTTTTGGGTAAATATTGAAAATCAATGGACAATGAAATCATCTAATGACAAGAATCCAATTGTTAAGAATAAAATTACTCTTGGGCAATCAAGGCAAGAATTTTTAACAAAAATTAATTCAATAATCACAGCTTCTCAGAATATTTATATTGAAGACAAGTATTTTGATAATTCAGGACCATATCCTTTAGAAAAAGATCAAAAGACTTATTTAACAGTAGAATGGAAAGCAATTAATAATTATAATGATTTAGAAGATGTTAAGATGAGAACAGTTCTTCCAGAGAGCGTTACTTTTGAAAATGATATTTATCCTAAAGAAGCAGATTTAATTTTTGATGAAGATACTGGTGAGGTGATTTGTACTATTGGCAGTTTAGGTGCTGGGACAGGAGTGATTAATGATCCAAAAGTATGTGCATTCCAAATATCTGTCCAGCCTCAAATAACAGAAAACGATATTTTCTTATTGGGAGCAATGCAAATATCAGGAAAAGACCAGTGGACTAATCAAGAATTAAGCTACAAGACCCAAGAAATATATGCAGAAACAGTGGGAGAATGATCCAAGGGTTGTAATTTATAAGAAAATTTTTAAAGTATTTGCTGTTTTGATTGTGTTTATTGTTTCTTTTTCTATTCCTGTTTTTATTTTTAATGATATTAAAAATAAAGCAGAAAGCTTAAGAATTAAAACAGAAATTAATCAGGCAAAGCTTTGGGCGGAAGTATATGGGCTGGAAAAAGGAACGTATAAAGGATTGGAAAAGGATGAAGAAATTAATAAAATAATGCTCTATATTAAGTATTTAGGAGCTAGCTCAGAGATATTAATTAAAGACGATGATAAAGGATATTGCATTAACGGTGGATTAAAAAACAAAGAGAACTGGTGCGTTGATTATACGGGCTTTGTTGGGGAGGGAATCTGTTTAAAAGATTCTGCCGAATGCGATTAAACTGGAAAAAAGAATAAGCTATATGGTGCTTGGCTTATTCGTTGTTTTTTGCTACTATAAATATATATGGAAAATAGTTCTGTTAATTAAAAGAAGATATTTTATTTTCCAATCTCTTGATATTATACAGCGAGAGAATAAAGATAGAAGAGTTAAAATAAAGAACCAAAAAGAGATATATGAAGATTAATCTTCCATATACTTTAAGACTTTTAATGCCAATAATAGGGTGGGGTTTGTTGTGCGGAGCTTTTTCTTATGTCTTAATTTTAACCATTGCTCCGTTCAGCCAAGAAAGTGCGAGACAAGCATTTATTTTTATTTCTCCTATTTATTTTTTTGTTTTAGCTTTTCTTTCGTTGTTAAGATATGGAGGTACAGGATTTTTATCAGGTGAAGATATTCCATTAATCAATAAGAATGTTACAGAAAAAGGAATAGATCGTAATTTACCAACAGAAGAAATCAAAAGAACATTCAATTCTTTAATTTTTCTTTGTAAAACAACTTTGGTTAATGTGATTGCTAGCACTTTATCAGTAATAGTTCTTGTTGTTTCAACTGCATGGATTAGTCAAGCATCTTGGATGGACATTTTAGTAATTATTTTAGGTGGGATTATTGCAATGTTCTTCTTTTCTTCTTTTGCAACTTTTTTCTGCCAAATGATGATGTTTAATATTTTGAAAGATTGCAGAAGGATATTTATAGAAAGAGAAGAAGAGGTTGATGTTATTGAATTATCAGGAATTGGTAGCAAATTCTATTTCTTATTTTTGTTTCCATTCTTTACGGTTTTGATTGTTTTGCTTTGTATCTTCCCAGCAAAATTAAATGTAATTGTTCTTTCTTTAGGCGGACTTTTAATGACGTTTATAATTAACAGGGTTTTATTTGTTTATATTTCTAATTCATTTAAAGAAATTGAAAGCTTTACCAAGGAACTTGTTAAAGGAGAAAGAGCAGTATTTGCAACAGGAAGCTTGGATAAAGAATTTGTTAATCTTGCAAATAGCATGAGTAGGGCATCAGAAGACATTTATTATTCCAAGAAAGAATCTGAAGAATCAAGAAAGGAAATGGAAAAAAGAGTTAAAGAATTAGAGAAGTTTTTTGACCTCACGGTTAATAGAGAAATTAAAATGGTTGAATTAAAAAAAGAAATAAAGAATTTTAAAAATGAAAAAGACATACAAGAAGACGACGCTTAAAAATGGATTGAGAATTATCACTGTTCCTCAAAAAGAAACTAAGGCAGCCACAGTTCTTATTTTGGTAAAAACAGGATCAAAATATGAAGATAAAGATATCTCGGGAATATCTCACTTTTTAGAGCATATGCTTTTTAAGGGAACAGAAAAAAGAAAGACCCCCATTGAGGTTGCAGAAGAGCTTGATAAGATAGGTGGAGATTATAATGCCTTTACAGGGGAAGAATATACAGGATATTATGCTAAAGTTGATGGAAGTAAAATAGATATTGCTCTAGATTGGGTTTCTGATATATTTTTAAATTCTAAAATACCAAGCGAAGAAATAGAAAAAGAAAGAGGGGTTATTATTGAGGAAATCAATATGTATAGAGATAATCCAATGATGTATATTGATGAGCTTTGGAAAACTGTTTTATATGGGGATCAGCCAGCAGGATGGGATATAGCAGGAACAAAAGAAACAGTTTCTAAAATTAAAAGAGAAGAGATTGTAGAATATATTGATTCTCAATACGTTGCTCAAAATACTATAATTTGTGTTGCTGGTAACTTTAAAGAAAGAATAATGATTGAAAAAATAAAGAAAGTTTTTAATAAGATAAAAACAACTGAAGCTAAAAGAAAACCTAAGGTTATTGAAAATCAATTAGATCCACAAATTCTCGTTTCATATAAAGATATTGGACAGACTAATATTGCTTTAGGCGTTAGAGGCTATAATACTTTTCATCCTCAAAAACAAGCTTTAGATGTTTTAGGGGTTATTTTAGGTGGGATGATGAGCTCAAGAATGTTTATTGAAATAAGAGAAAAGCTTGGGGCAGCTTATTATGTGAGAACATATAATCAAGCAGATACTGATACAGGTTCTTTAGTTACTTTTGCTGGAGTTGATAATAAAAAACTACACAAAGTAATTGAAACAATACTTAATGAATATAAGAAATTAACTGTTGAGAAAGTTTCAAATAAAGAGCTAAAAAAAGCAAAAGACTTTTTGAAAGGTAAAATGATTTTGGGATTGGAATCTTCTGATGCTCAAGCTTCTTTTTACGGTTCTCAAGAACTTTTAAAGGATAAAATATTGACAGTAGAGGAAATTATTAAAAAGATAGACAAGGTTACAGCAAGTGATATTATGAAAATAGCTAAAGACATATTTAAGCCAGAAAAACTTAATTTAGCAATGATCGGACCGTTTAAAGACAAAGAAGAGTTTAAAAAATTATTAAAAATATAAATATATGAAAAAAGATATTGATTTGATAGATGTAACATGGAGGTCACTTTTTAAGGTTGTGGCTGTTGTTATATTGTTTTATCTTTTATATTTAATTCGCAATGTTATTGTCTGGTTGTTTTTGGGATGGATAATTGCAACTCTTTTAAATCCACTAATTGATATTATAGAAAAGAAAGGAACACCAAGGACTGTTTCAGCAGCTATTGTTTACACAGCAATATTATTATTTATGGGGCTCATTATTTATATTGTCGTTCCTCCCTTAGTTTCAGAGGTTACAATTTTGAGTTCAAGTTTTGTTGATTATTTTGCACAGATACCAAGCTTTTTAAGTAAGATTGGAATAGATTCTTTTTCTAGTCTTTCTTCTTTGAGCAGTGAAATTCAAGACAGCTTGTTAAAAGTTTCTACAAACATACTTAATGTTTTTGCTTCATTGTTTGGGAGTGTTTTTGCTGGAATTACGATATTTGTTTTAGCTTTATTCATATCAATAGAAGACAGAGATATTATTAAAGGAATTAGATTGATTTCTCCTAAGAAATTTGAGGAAGAAGTTTTGAAAAAATGGGATAGGGCAAGGTCACACGTTGCTTCATGGTTTGGCAGCAGGGTCCTTTGTTCTTTCTGTGTTGCCTTGATGACTTTTATAGTTTGCGTATTATTAAAGATTAAGTTTGCTTTATCTTTAGCGATACTTTCAGGATTGTTGAACATGGTTCCTTTTATTGGGCCATTGTTGTCTGGAATTATATTAGTTTTATTTGCTTTAACATCATGGTCAAAAGCAATAGCAGTAATTGTTTTATCAGTAATTATTCAGCAGATAGAAAGTAATATATTAATGCCAATTTTTACAAAGAAAATGACAGGATTGTCTACAGTTTTAGTTTTAGTTTCAATATTAATTGGAGGTATATTAGGAGGAATAGTTGGTGCGATACTTGCGATTCCTTTGGCTGGAATAATATTTGAATTAGGAAAAGAGTATTTTAATAAACGAAAAATAGAAGATTAATGAAAAAAGTATTTATTTCGACATCAATACCATACGTTAATGCAGTGCCACACTTAGGGCATGCATTAGAACTTGTCCAGGCAGATGTTTTTGCTAGGCGTCATCGCTTAATGGGAGATAGTGTTTTCTTTTTAAGTGGAAGTGATGAGAATAGTTTAAAAAATGTTCAGAGCGCTGAAAAATTAGGAATTTCTGTTAATGATTTGGTGGATAAAAACAGCCAGAAGTTTTTTGAATTGAAAGATTCTCTTAATATTTCTATAGATGATTTTATTAGAACAACAGAAGAAAGACATTTTATCGGAGCCCAGAAGTTATGGAAAGCTTGTGAGAAAGATATTTATAAAAAGAAATACAGTGGATTGTATTGTGTCGGTTGCGAAGAGTTTTATAAAGAAGAAGAACTTGTTGATGGACTATGTCCTGATCATAAGATTAAGCCAGAGCTTATAGAGGAAGAAAATTATTTCTTTAAATTATCTCAATATCAAAATCAAATAGAAGAATTGATTAAAAATGATATTGTTAAGATTGTTCCAGAGACAAGAAAGAACGAGATGCTAAGTTTTGTAAGGTCTGGATTGCAGGATTTTTGCATTTCAAGGACTAGCGAAAGAGCAAGAGGATGGGGAATAGATGTTCCTGATGATCCAACTCAAAAGATGTGGGTTTGGTTTGATGCCCTTTCAAACTATATTAATGCTTTAGGTTATGGAAATAATGATATTAAGTTTGATGAATTCTGGCAAAACAATGAGAATAAATTACATGTAATTGGAAAAGGCATAATTAGATTCCATGCTGTTTATTGGTTAGGAATGTTAATATCTGCAGGATTGTCGTTGCCTAAATCATTATTTGTTCATGGATATATTACAGTTGACGGACAAAAAATGTCTAAGAGCATTGGTAATGTGATTGATCCGATAGAATTAGTTAAGAAATACGGAACAGAGGGGGTGAGATATTTTCTTTTAAGAGAAATACCAGCAACAGGGGATGGTGATTTTACTTACGAAAAGTTTGAAAGAAGATATAATTCTGATTTGGCCTCAGGATTAGGCAACCTATTTGCTAGAACGATTGCAATGGTAGAAAAGGCTGGTCTTAATAAAGATTTTAAAATTAAACCCAATAATCTTTTTGTTGAGAAAGTAGACGAAGTTAGAGCAAAAGTTGATGAAAGGTTTTTTGAACTTAACGATACGTTGTCTGATATTTGGGAATTAGTTTCTTTTTGTGATAAATATATTGAGAATGAAAAACCATGGGAAGTCACAGAAGAATCAAAAAAGAAAGAAATATTTTCAAATCTTTTACATTCGCTTAAAATTATTTCTCAATTAATTGAACCTTTTTTACCAGAAACATCTTTAAAGATGAAAGATCAATTAGGAGAAACAAACAATGTGTTCAATGTTAAAAAGGGAGAATCTCTTTTTCCAAGAATATGATTTTTGACACTCACGCTCATCTTAATTTTTTTGAATTTAATTCGGACAGAGAGGATGTTATTAAAAAATGTCTTGATTCTAAAATAGGCATGATTAATGTTGGAACTAATTTGAAAAGTTCTGAGAAAGCAATAGAAATAGCTCAGTCTTTTAATGGTGTGTATGCATCTGTTGGTTTGCATCCTTTAAATATTGATTCTGAATTTTTAAAGAATAAAGGATACTCAGGAGAAGCAGAAGGGGTTTTAGAGAAAGATTTTAATTATGATGAATACAAGAAATTAGCTAAAAACAAAAAGGTTGTGGCAATAGGAGAAACAGGTCTTGATTATTGGTATAAGCCAAAGGGGACAGGCAAGAAAGAGTCTTTTAAACAAGAGCAGAAAAGGATATTTGAAAAGCATCTTGATTTGGCAGAAGAATTAGATTTGCCACTAATCATTCATTGTCGTTCTGCTTTTGATGATTTGTACAATATTATTTCTAAAAGAAAAGTTAGGGGAATTTTGCATTGCTTCACAGGATCAGTTGAAGAAATGGAAAGGTTTATAGATTTAGGATTATATATTGGAATTAATGGAATAATATTTAAAATAGACATGAAAGAAGTTTTAAAGAAAGTTCCAATGGATAAGGTTTTAATTGAAACAGATTGTCCATATCTTTCTCCTCCCTTATTTGAAGAAAGAAACAATCCATTAGCTTTAGAAATTATTCTTAAAGAAATAACAGAAATTAGGGGAGAGAATATTGAGAAAATAAAAGAGCTAACAGCTAAAAATGCTGTGGATTTGTTCAAATTAAGCTGACTTTTATTTTAGGTCCTTTTGTGTTATTCTAAAGGCATATGATAAGCAAAGAGGTTATATATTTCATTAGGGCTATTTTGTTCGGGATAGCTGTAGGAATATCTTCCCACTGTTTTTTTCTTTATTTTAAACTAATGACAGAAAGAGCAATGGATGCCAAATTTGGTTTAGATTCATGGTATTGGACTGGTTTCACAATCTCAGTGATTTTAGGAATTCTTTCAGCATTATTAATGATACAGTATGGAGTATAATTTTAAAGAAATCGAAAAAAAGTGGCAAGAATATTGGGAAAAGAATGATTTATATAAAACAGGCAACAATCCAGATGCTCCCAAGTTCTATGCCTTAGATATGTTTCCATATCCATCTGGAGAAGGTCTTCATGTTGGACATTTAAAGGGTTATACTGCAACAGACATTGCTTCTAGAGTTAAAAGATATCAAGGTTTTAATGTTTTGCATCCAATGGGTTGGGATGCTTTTGGTTTACCAGCAGAGAATTTTGCGATAAAGCATGGAGTTCATCCAGAAATAACCACAGCTAAGAATATTGCTAATATTAAAAGGCAGATGAAGTCAGTTGGATTGAGTTATGATTGGGATAGAGAAATTAACACAACTGATTCAGAATATTATAAGTGGACTCAATGGATATTCTTAAAATTATTTGAGAATGGTTTAGCATATAAAAAATTATTACCAATCAATTGGTGCCCTTCTTGCAAGACAGGACTTGCTAACGAAGAGGTTGTTGATGGAAAGTGTGAAAGATGTGGTACTGAAACTACCAAGAAAGAAATTAATCAATGGGTTTTAAGAATTACGAAATATGCCGATAGGCTATTAAATGATTTAGAGGGAATTGATTGGCCAGATAAAATAAAGGAAATGCAAAAGAATTGGATTGGCAAGAGTGAGGGGTGGCAAATAACTTTTGATATTAAAGATTCAGAAGAAAAAATATCAGTCTTTACAACCAGAGCTGATACTTTGTTTGGTTGCACATATGTTGTTTTAGCTCCAGAGCATCATTTGATTGAAAAATTAAAAGATAGGATTCAAAATATTGATGAGATTAATGAATACATTGAAAAAGCTAAGAATAAAAGTGAGAGAGATAGGACTAGTGAGGTAAAAGACAAAACAGGAGTTGAAGTTAAAGGAATAAAAGCAATTAATCCTGTTAATAATCAAGAAGTTAAAGTTTTTATTGCTGATTATGTTTTATATCATTATGGAACAGGTGCAGTAATGGCTGTTCCTGCTCACGATAAAAGAGATTTTGATTTTGCCAAGAAATATAACTTAGAAATTATTGATGTTATAAAACCTGAATCAGGAGAGAGGGGGGAAGGAGCTTTTGTTGATGATGGAGTTTTATTCAATTCAGGAGAGTTTGATGAATTAAAATCAGCTGAGGCAAGAGAAAAGATTGGACAGAAATTAGGGCCTAAGGCAGAAAAACAAATTAATTACAAATTAAGAGATTGGGTGTTTTCAAGACAAAGATATTGGGGAGAACCAATTCCAATTATTCATTGTGAGAAATGTGGAGTAGTTGGTGTTCCTGAAAATGAATTACCATTAAAACTTCCTCATGTTGAGAAGTATCAACCAACAGGAACAGGAGAATCTCCTTTGGCTGCTATTGATGAATGGGTTAATACAAAATGTCCTAAATGTGGAGGACCTGCCAAAAGAGAAACAAATACCATGCCTCAATGGGCTGGTTCTTGCTGGTATTACTTGAGATACTTGAGCCCTAAAGATGATAAGGAGCTTGCGAATAGAATAGAAGAGAATAAGTGGATGCCAGTTGATTTATATGTTGGTGGAGCAGAGCATGCAGTATTACATTTGTTGTATGCCCGCTTTTGGCATAAGTTTTTATTTGATATTGGGGTCGTTTCAACTAAGGAACCTTTTTATAAATTAAGGAACATTGGATTAGTTCTTGCTCCTGATGGGGTAAAAATGAGTAAGTCAAAAGGCAATGTTGTTTCTCCTGATGATATTATTAATGAATTAGGAGCAGATACCTTGAGAGCCTATGAAATGTTTATGGGTCCATTTGATCAAGCAATTGGCTGGAGTACTAATGGAGCTAAAGGAGTTCATAGATTTTTGAATAAGTTGTGGGATTTATTCATTGAATGCAAAAACAATAAAGAAAGTTCAGATGATGTTATTGCTAATACAAATAGATTGATTAAGAAGGTTACAGAAGATTTAGACAAGATGAAGTTCAATACTCCGATAGCTTTCTTTATGGAATACATTAATGATGTTTCTGAGAAGAAGAATGAGTTAGGAATTAAAGAAATGGAAAAAGTATTAATCTTGCTTTCTCCATTTACTCCTCATTTATGCGAAGAGTTGTGGCAAATATTAGGACACAAGGAAAGCATTCTTAACGAGAAATGGCCAAAGTTTGATTTGAATCTTATTAAGGATGAAAAAGTGATGTTAATTATCCAAGTTAATGGAAAGGTGAGGGAGAAGATAGAAGCTAGTGCTGATTTAACAAAACAAGAAATGGAAAAGATTGCTTTAGATAATGAGAGAGTTAAGAAATGGATAGATGGAAAAGAAATTAAAGAGATTATTTCTGTTCCTCCAAAGTTAATAAACATAGTTATTAAATAACATGTGTGGAATTGTAGGATATATCGGCAATAAGGACGCATCTCCAATTCTTCTTGCAGGATTGAAGAGATTGGAATACAGAGGCTATGATAGCTATGGTTTTTGTTTTATTGATAAAAACAAATCTTCTTTATTTAAAAGAGTTGGTAAAATAGAGAAAACAGAAAAAGACTTTATTGATCAAGGATTCAAGGGAAATCTAGCCATATGTCATTCAAGATGGGCAACTACAGGCCTTGTTACAGAAGAAAACGCTCATCCTCATTGTGATTGTAAGGGAGAGATATTTGTAGTGCATAATGGCATTATCGAGAATTACAAAGAACTTAAAGAGAAATTAATTAAAGAGGGTCATGTTTTTAAATCAGAAACAGACACAGAAGTTATTGCTCATTTAATTGAAAAATATTTTGACGGTGTTTTAGAAGATGCTGTTAAGCAAGCCTTGAAAGAAATAAGAGGAACATATGGCTTAGCTGTTATTTCTTCTAAAGATCCAGACAAGTTAGTTGCAGCAAGAATGTCATCACCATTGATTATTGGAGTTGGCACTGATGAGTTTTTGGTTGCATCAGATCCTTCTGCAATTATTGCTAGCACAAGACAGATTATTATTTTAGATGACGGAGAGATAGCTGTTTTAAAGAAAGATGGATTTAATATTTTCAAAGAAGAAAAAGAAAACAAGAAACAAATAGAAACAATTGAATGGGATATTGAGCAAGCAGAAAAAGGAGGGTACAAGCATTTCATGTTGAAAGAAATAATGGAAGAGGGAAGAGTAATTGAAGATGCGACAAGAGGAAGATTATTAAAAGATGAAGGATTGGTTAAATTGGGAGGGTTAGAATCAGTTGCAAAAGAATTAAGAGAAGTTGATAAGATTATTTTGATTGGTTGTGGCACAGCCTATTATGCTTGCAAAATAGGTGAGTACATGCTTGAAGAGTATGCTGATATTCCCGCAGAGACAGACATGGGCTCTGAGTTTAGATATAGAAAGCCAGTGATTGATAAAAAAACAGCAGCAATTTTTGTTTCTCAATCAGGAGAAACAGCAGATACTTTAGCTGCTTTAAGAGAAATGAAAGAAAAAGGTATCCTTACCTTAGGGATTACTAATGTTGTTGGCTCTTCTCAATCAAGAGAAACTGATGCTGGAGTATATACTCGTTCTGGTCCAGAAATAGCAGTTGCTTCAACTAAGGCTTTGATTGGGCAGATAACAACCTTAGCCATGATTGCAGTTTATCTTGGCAGACAAAGAGAAATGGCTTTAGTGATGGGTAAAAGGATAGTTGAAGAATTAACAAAACTTCCTCAACTAGCAGAAACAATTCTAAAAACAAAAGAAGATATTAAAAAGATTGCAGAAAAATACAAGGATTACAGAGATTTTTGGTTTATTGGTAGGAAGTATAATTATCCTGTTGCCTTAGAAGGAGCTTTAAAATTAAAAGAAATATCATATATTCATGCAGAAGGATCAGCAGGAGGAGAATTGAAGCATGGTCCACTAGCTTTGATTGACGAAAATTGTCCAACGATTGCTATTTGTCCCAATGATTCAGTTTATGAGAAAATGGTTTCAAATATTGAAGAAGTTAAAGCAAGAAAAGGAAAAGTTATTGCTATTGCTACAGAAGGAAATGAAGAAATTAAAAAGATCGTCGATGATGTGATATATATTCCTAAGACTTTAGAAATGTTAACTCCTATATTATCTTTAATTCCCTTACATTTGTTCGCATACTATGTTGCCGATGCCTTAGGGAGAGATATAGACAAACCAAAGAATTTAGCAAAAAGTGTGACGGTAGAATAAGGATTAGAGCAGTGGATTAACTGCTTTTTTTCTTGGTATTTTTATGTTAAAATGTGCCCATGAAAAACACAAAAGAATTCTCAATAATAGTAGGTGGAGCTGCTGGACAAGGATCTAGAAAAGCCGGCTTAATCATCGCTAAGTTTTTTAATGAACTAGGATATAATATTTTTATCAATGAAGATTATCAATCTTTAATCAAGGGAGGTCATAATTTTTCTAAGGTAAGAATTTCTACAGAAGAAATATTCTGTGAAAGAGAAAAGGCAGATTTTTTATTGGCTTTAGATAAAAACACTATTGATCAGCACGAAAGCAAGCTTGTCCCTGATGGCAAGATTGTTTTTAATAAGGATAAGATAGGTTTTGATAAAGGAATAGGGGTTGCTGCTGATGTTATTGTTAAAGAGGCTAATGGATTGCCGATTATGTCTAACACTGCTTTGATCGGTGCTTTGGCTAAGATAATCGGAGTAGATTTTTCTATTTTAGAAAAAGTATTAAAAAAGGAAATACATAAAGAAGTAGAAAAAAATATAGAAGTTGCTAAAAAAGCATACGATAGCGTTGAGACCTTGGTTAAATTTGAAAGTACTGGGAATGGACACAAGCCATTGCTAACAGGAAATGAAGCAATAGCTTTAGGAGCTGTTTCAGCAGGACTTGAAAAATACATTGCTTATCCTATGACTCCAGCCACTAGCATCTTGCATTATTTAGCTGATCACAAGGAGGAATTGAATGTGGCAACAATGCAAACGGAAGATGAGATATCAGTGATTAATATGGCTATCGGCAGTGCTTTTGCTGGCAAAAGAACAATGGTTGGATCATCGGGTGGTGGCTTTGCTTTAATGACAGAAGCTATTAGTCTTGCAGGGATGACAGAGACGCCTATTGTTATCGTTAATAGTCAAAGACCAGGACCAGCTACAGGAGTTCCAACATATTCTGGACAAGGTGATTTATTATTCACCCTAGCTTCAGGACATGGAGATCTTGTTCGTTTTGTTGTTTGCCCGAGTGATGCAACAGAAGCTTTTATTTGGTCAAATAAAATAATGAATCTTGCTTGGAAGTATCAAACTCCAGCAATATTGTTAGTTGACAAAGAACTTTCTGAGAATACTTTCTCTTTCGATAAAGATAAAGTTCAAGGATTAAAAAAAGAAGAAGGATTAATATGGGATGGAAAAGGAGAATACATGAGATACAAAAATACAGAAAATGGTATTTCTCCAATGGCTTTTCCTGGAAAAACTACAGAAGTTGTTAAGGCTTCCAGTTATGAGCATGACGAAAAAGGAATTACAGTAGAAGATGCTTCTAGTATTAAATTAATGCAAGACAAAAGATTGAGAAAGTTTGAAGAAATGAAAAAGGAAATAGATAATTTAGAAGCTATTAAGACATATGGCAAAGGATCTAAGGCTATTATTTGCTGGGGGTCAAACAAGGGTGTTTGCAGGGAAGTAGGTGAGAAACTAGGAATTAAAGTTATCCAACCTATTGTTTTACAACCATTTCCAGCAAAGCAAATGCAAGATGCTTTAGAGGGAGTTAAAGAAGTTATTCTTGTAGAATCAAATGCAACAGCTCAGATGGAAAATGTTTTAAATTCTTATGGTATTAAAGTTGATAAAAAGATTTTGAAATATGATGGCAGGCCTTTCACATTAGAAGAGATAGAGTCTAAAATTAAATAAATATATGAAAGAATTAGAAACAAATTGTGTAAATACATGGTGTCCTGGTTGTGGTAATTTCGGAATATTGATGGCTCTAAAGAAAACTGTTGAGGAATTAATTAATAATGGAACGCCAAGAGAGAAAATAGTTTTAGTTAGTGACATTGGATGTAATTCAAAGATTGTTGACTATATTAATGTTAATAGTTTTTATTCTCTTCATGGTAGACCGATTGCAACCGCTGAAGGAATCAAGATGGCTAATCCAGAGTTAAAAGTAATTGTTTTTACAGGAGATGGAGGAACTTTTAATGAGGGAGCTTCTCATTTTATCCATGCAGCTAGAAGAAATGCTGATATTAGTGTGTTTTTGCACAACAACAGATTATTTGCCTTAACAACAGGTCAGTTTACAGCTGTTTCCCCAAAAGGACTAAAAGGTAAATCAACTCCAGAAGGTAACGTTGAAGAACCATTTAATTTGCCCGAATTAGCCATGACAGCTAAAGCTTCTTTTATTGCTAGAGGATATTCAGCTAAGGCTGATCATTTGAAGAGTTTAATGGTTGAAGCTATTAATCACAAAGGATTTTCATTCTTAGAGATTTTGCAACCTTGTCCGTCATTTTTTAACACAATTAATGATTATAATGAAAGGACATACGAAATTACTAATAATGCTGATTCAAAAGACAAGGCATTGGAACTTATTTCAGAATGGAACTATAATGGAGAAGGTAAGATTCCTTTGGGTGTGTTCTATAAGAAGGATAGATATAATTATGAGGAAGCTATTAATAAAGATACGGATGATAATAAAGTAGATATTAATAAATGTTTAGAAATCCATTTGTAAAAAAGAAGATAGTTTGTATTGGAGGAGGTAATGCTATGCCTAAAGTTGTTCTTCGTGGTTTGAAAGATAAAAATACTGAGCTCTCTGTTGTATCTTGTGTGTTAGATTCTGGTGGCTCATCAGGAAAATTAAGAAAAGAGTTTGATATTATTTCTCCTGGAGATGTAAGGAGAGCCTTTATCGAATTATGTGTTTTTCCTGAAAAAGAAAAAGAACTTTTGAATTTTAGGTTCCCAAAAGGTGAGTTGTCTGAACATACTTTAGGTAATTTATTTTTTACCGCATTGTTTTTGAAAGAAAGAAGTTATAAGCCCATTTTTGAAAAGATGAATAGTTATTTAATGGGAACACATAGAATACTTCCTTCAACAATTCACAAAGCTGATTTGGTTGCAGTTTTAGAAAATGGGCAAAGAATTATTGGAGAAATGAATATCGATTCTCCTCAGCACGATACTAATCTGAAAATTAAAGAAATATTTTTAGAACCAGAAGTTCATGCTTGTCCTCAAACCGTCAGAAGGATTAAAGAAGCAGAGATGGTTATTATAGGACCAGGAGATATTTATTCTTCTTTGATGCAAGTTTTATTAGTCAAAGGAACAGCAGATACGATTAAAATATCAAAAGCTAAGAAAGTATATGTTTGTAATGTTATGACCAAGAGAGGGGAGTCTAATGGTTTTAGTGTTTCTGATTTTGTTAAAGAAATTGAGAAATGTTTGAAATGCGAGCTAGATTATGTTATCTACAACAATAAGATGCCTGATGAAAATAGGTTGAATAAGTATATACAAGAACATCCTGAATTATTAGAAATGGTTAAGTTTGACAATATTCCTCAAGGAAAGAAGTATATTGGAGCAGATTTATTGTTTGATGAAGGGGAAGTTGCTCATGATTCAGAGAAATTAGCAAAAATATTATTAAAAATATAGCATGCAAGCAGTAATTTTAGCAGCAGGAAGTGGGACAAGATTTTGGCCAATATCTGAAACAAAGCCAAAGCCATTGTTTACACTTTTAGGCAAAACAATTTTAGAACATAACTTAGAAGAGCTTAAAGGACTCGCTTCTTCTGTTATTATTATTGTTGGGTATAAGGGAGAAGAGATTAAGGCAAAGATTGGAGACAAGTATCAAGGAATGGAAATAATCTATATTGAACAGAAAGAAGTTAATGGAACAGCAATGGCAGCCAAATCAGCCTATAATCTCTTAGAAGATAAGTTTATTTTGATGAATGGAGACGATTTTTATTCAGGCAAAGATATTAAAAAAGCAATAGACAGGTTTCCATCAATATTGTTTAAGGAGCACGAGAATCCTTCTGCTTTCGGGGTGATTACTGCTGAAGAAGGATTTGTTAAAGAGTTGTTGGAAAAGCCAGACAAGCCATCTTCTAATTTAGTTAATACAGGATTGTATTGTTTGCCTAAAAAGATATTTGGATTTGAAATACAAAAGTCAGCAAGAGGAGAATTTGAGTTTACAGACTACATTAGGAAGTTTGTTAAACAAGAAAGATTGAGTGCTGTGGTTGCTGATTTTTGGATTCCAGCTTCATATCCTTGGGATATATTTAAAGCTTTAGGGGAATTAATAAAAAGAGAAAAAGACGAGAAAAAAGGAAAAATAGAAAAGGGAGCTATCTTAAAAGACAAGGTTATTGTTAAAGAAGGAACAATTATTAAAGCAGGAGTATATATTGAAGGCCCAGTGTATATTGGAAAGAATTGTACAATTGGTCCTAATTGTTTTATTCGTGATCATGCAATAATTGAAGATAATTGCAGAATAGGGCAGGCAGTTGAGATTAAGAATTCAATTATTGGAAAAAATACCAATGCTGCTCACTTGGCATATATTGGAGATTCTATTATCGGAGAAAATTGTAACATGGGAGCAGGAACGATAACTACTAATTTGAAACACGATGGAGAGAATATTAAAACAATGGTAAAAGGGGAGTTAGTAGATACGTTTAGAAAAAAACTAGGAACTATTACTGGAGATAATGTTAAAACAGGGGCAGGAACCATTATTTATCCAGGTAGAAAAATTGGAGCAAATAAAAATACTTTACCTCAAGAAAAAGTAGAAAAGGATATTATTTAGTGTGCCGAAGGAGAGACTTGAACTCTCACGAGGTTACCCTCATAGCATTTTGAGTGCTACGCGTCTGCCAGTTCCACCACTTCGGCAATACAATATATTTACCACATTATCGGTTATTTAGGAAGTATTGACATTCCTAATTTTTATTATATGATATAGGCATCCCTTAAAACGGAGGGGCGTTACATGGAAAGAGAAGACAAGATTTTCTTGGTTATCCTTTTAATGATTTTTGCTTTAGTATTTTCATTAATTTTATTGCCAAGCCTCAAGACAGAAGAAATAAAGTCGGTTTGGACACCTAAAATATATACCTACAAAAATGGTATTACGGGAGATCCAGTGCAGGCTTATTCTGTTAAGCCTTCGGGAATGACGATGGCAATACATGTATCGATAGATGAATTCAAAAAGCACTTTGAAAACGATAAGGTTGAAATCGTATCAACCCTAGAAGGATATGGAGTCAGACTCACTTATCTTACGGAAAAAGAAGGATCTATTTTCTATGCCTGGCAAGAATATCAGCCTCCTGGCTTATTCGCAGAAATTGATTATGCTTTTCTGTCAGACAATGGTCAGGTAGAAACTCATTCAAAACTAGATTTGGTAAAAGTGTTTTTTGGTGGAGTCTTATCACTAATTGTAAGCGTCTTAATTGCCCTTTTTACTTACGAAAAGATTGACAATATGATAGGCAGATTACAATGGTGGTACCATAATAAAAAACAGAAGCATGGGGCTCCTTCGGGATGACCCCTTTTATTTTAAAAATTCATATGGTAAAATCTAATTAATGACACGTGTAATTGCTATCACGAATCAAAAAGGAGGAGTAGGGAAAACGGCAATTGCTGTTAATTTGCCTGTTTTTTTGACCGCATTCGGTAAAAAGGTTTTATTGGTTGATATTGATCCTCAAGCTAACGCTACATTTTCAATGGGTATTAAACCTAGAGATTTGAATGTTTCTTTGTATGATGCTTTATTGGGACAGATTTCTCCTAAAGATATAATAAAGAAGACTCAATTTTTGGCTTTTGATGTAATGCCAACATCTCATGATCTTGCAGGAGCAAATATTGAACTTGTTAATATGGAAAATAGAGAATTTAGGTTGAAAGAAGTGATTGATAGAGTAAGAGATGATTATGATTTTATTATCATCGATTGTCCTCCGTCATTAGGAATTTTAACTTTAAATGCTTTGATTGCTGCTGATGAGATATTAATTCCAGTTCAGTGCGAATACTTGGCAATGGAAGGATTGGGGCAACTATTACATAATGTTAAGGTTATTAACGAGAACATGGAAAGAGACATTAAGATATTGGGAGCAGTGATGACAATGTATAATAGAAAGAATAAAGTATCTCTAGCTATTGCTAAAGATTTGAGAAGAAGCTTCCCGGGTTATGTATTTGATACGATTATTCCAAGAGTAGTTGCTTTGTCAGAGTCCCCGGTAACAGGAAAAACAATATTAAGGCATTCGCCAAATTCTAAAGCAGTTCATGCTTTTAGAGAATTAGCAAGAGAAATAATATCAAAAGGATAATATGATTGGAAAAGGAATAGAATCATTAATACCAAAAAAAGATAGTAATCAAGCTCCAGTAGATAGTGTAAAAAAAGACTTTATCTTCTGGATTGAGATAGATAAAATAAAGCCCAACCCTTATCAACCAAGGAAAGAGTTTGATTTGGAGGCTTTGGACTCTTTAGGAGAATCAATTAAGAAGTATGGCATGCTTCAGCCTATTATCGTGAATAAGTTGGAGAAGAAAACAGAAAGAGGTATTTCATATGAATATCAGATTGTGGCTGGAGAAAGAAGGTGGAGAGCGTCTCAGAGAATTGGTTTGAAACAAGTTCCAGTTATTATTAAAGAGCAGTCTAATAGGGAGAAATTAGAAATAGCTTTAATAGAAAACGTTCAAAGAAGGAATTTGAATCCAATTGATAAGGCAGAAGCTTTTGAAAGATTAAGAACAGAATTTAGTTTGCTTGAAAAAGAAATTGCTAAGATTGCTGGAGCAAGCAGGGAAGCAGTTGCTAATAGCTTAAGAATCTTATCATTACCAATTGAAGTCAAGAAAGCTCTAAAAGAAGGAAAAATATCAGAAGGACATGCAAGGGCAATGCTTGGATTTAAAGATATGAAGTTTGTTAAGGACTTTTTAGAGGAATTAATTAATGGAGGATATTCAGTTAGGGAAACAGAAAGAAGAGTTAAAGAGATTAACGCAGGCAGTTCAGTTAAGAGGAATATAGCCAAGAAGGCCCCTCAGATGATTAGCGAATTTTTGGAAAAGAAAATTAAACAGATTCTAAATATTACTGATTTAAAGATTAATAAAAAGAAAAACAATATTCAAGTTGTGATGAATTTCAAGTCAGAAGAGGAGATGAATGAGTGGTTGAAGAAAGTTAAAAATTAATAAAAGCTGCAAGTTGTTACTTGCAGTTTTTGTTTGAACATTTTATCTTCTTTCCTTTTTCTACCATTATTGCTCCGCATTTGGGGCATTTTTCATTTGTAGGTTTGTCCCACAAGGCAAACTTACAATCAGGCCAATTACTACAGCCATAGAAGATTCTTTTTGTTTTAGATCTTTTTTGAACGATTTCTCCTTGAGCACATTCAGGGCAGGTAATACCAGTTTTCTTTGTTTTGTCTTCAATGCTTTCAGTATGTTTGCATTCAGGGAATCCAGTACAAGCAAGGAACTTACCGAATCTTCCATGCTTAATTGCAAGAGGTTTTCCACACTTAGGACATATCTTATCGGTTAATTCGTCGGCTGGTTTTTTATGTTCTACTTCTTCGTATTTCTTTTTTAAATTTTCTTCAAATGGTTGGTAAAAGTTTTTTAGTAATGTTTTCCAATCTTCTTTGCCTTGAGCTATTCCATCAAGGTCTTTTTCCATGTGAGCAGTGAATTTTATATCAACGATTTGAGGGAAGTGTTGAGTGAGCATTTCATCAACAGTAATTCCAATTTCAGTTGGTTCAAATCTTCTTTCTTTGTTTTTTTCAACATAATTTCTGTCTTGAATTGTTGAGATAATGGGAGCATATGTTGATGGTCTGCCAATTTCGTTTTCCTCTAATTCTTTAATTAGGCTTGCTTCAGTATATCTTGCTGGAGGCTCAGTGAAGTGTTGGTTTGTTTTGATTTCAAATAAGTCTAAAGATTCGTTGTCTTTTAATTCTGGCAATGTTTTTTCTTCAAACTTCATTGGGTATATTTTTAAGAATCCATCAAATCTTAAAATTGATCCATTGGTTTGCAAGGTGTAATCATTTTCAGTTTGAATTTGTATTTTTGTTGAATCAAAAATAGCTTCTTTCATTTGAGAAGCAATGAATCTATTCCAAATCAATCTGTATAGTTTTTTGTTCTTTTCGTCTAAATTAATTGAATCAGGGTCTTTATCAATTGAAGTTGGCCTTATAGCTTCATGAGCTTCTTGGGCCCTTCCTTTGGTCTTAAATCTTCTTGGTTCTGTGTAGTTTTTTCCGAACTTGCTAGAAATGTATTCATTGGCAGAAGATAATGATTGCTCAGAAAGATTTAAAGAGTCTGTTCTGTGATAAGTAATTAAACCATTTTCATATAGTCCTTGAGCAATCCTCATAGTCATTTTGGCAGGGAATCTTAATTTCTTTGAAGCTTCCTGTTGTAATGAAGAAGTTGTAAAGGGAGGAAGGGGAGATCTTTTAGTCTCTTTTCTTTCAATTGAAGATATTTGGTATTTTGTATTTTCTAAATCAATTTTTATCTCTTCTGCTTCTTTTTGGGTTTTTATTCCTAATTTAGGAACAGCCTTACCTTTTATTTTAATTAAAGTGCTTTCAATCTGCTCTTTGTTTTTGTTTTCAAGAATTGCATGAATAGACCAGTATTCGTCTGGTTTAAAGTTTTTTATTTCTTGTTCTCTTTTAACAATTAATCTAACTGCTACTGATTGAACTCTTCCTGCTGATAATCTTCTGGCTACTTTTTTCCATAGAAAAGGGGAGAGTTTGTATCCTACAATTCTGTCTAAAGCCCTTCTTGTTTGTTGAGCATCAACCAGATTAATGTCTAATTCTGTTGGATGTTCAAAAGCTTCATTAATAGCTGTTTTAGTAATTTCATGGAAAGTGATTCTTTTATAATCTCCTTCTTTTAGATTAAGCACATTGATTAAGTGCCAAGCAATAGCTTCTCCTTCTCTATCAGGATCAGTAGCAATATATATAGTATCTGCTTTTTCAACCTCTTTTTTAAGAAGAGTTACATTTTTTCTGGCTTTGGTTGGAATTACATATTTAATATCAAAGTCTTTCTCAACATCTATTCCTAAGGTGCTCTTAGGAAGATCTCTGATGTGACCATAGGAAGACAAAACGCTTGTGTTAGCGTCTAAGAAGTTCTTTATTGTTTTTGCTTTAGTTGGACTCTCTACAATTACTAATGATTTCATTTAGATTAATTCTTTTAATTTTTCTAATGCCTTCTTTATAGTTTCATTTACTATTGCTTGTTCGTTTGTGCTGAAATTATTTAAAACAACGGCTTCCAATCCTTCTCCTCTTGAAATTGGCTCAGCGTATGAAGGGTCTTCCGAATTGATCCCCATTCTTAATCTTGTGAATTCTTTATTTTTGAGTTCATTAATGATTGACTCAACTCCATTATGTCCAGCTGATCCTCTGTCTTCAGCAATTTTTATTTCTCCTAAATTAACATCAGCATCATCATGGATTACAATAATATCTTTATTGCTTATTTTATAGAAATTGGCAATCTTTCTCACAGCCATTCCAGAATTATTCATATATGTCTGAGGTTTGATTAAAACGATGTCGTTATTTTTGGAAACAAGGGAATTAGAATCTTTGTCCATATTAAACTCAGGAAAATTGTTTTCCTTTTGAAAAGCATCAATTACCATGAATCCGTAATTGTGTCTTGTTTTCTCGTATTCAGTTCCGTAATTTCCTAAGCCAACGATTAATTTCATATTATTTTCATTATACTGTTTTGATAGATTTAGGCAAACAAAAAAACAGTGAAATTTAGTAGCCAGCCTCTTTAAGGGTGGCGGCAAGCTCTTCGACTGCAATTATTATGCCAGCGCGAGCAATATCTTTGCAACTGTCGATTAGACTTGTGTCACTGTCTGCTTCTCGGGCATATTCGATAGCATTAGTTGTTTTTTTCATTGCTTCTTCAATTTGGGAAAGAGCACTTAGTCGAAGATGTTCTCTTTCATTGATAACCTTAATCAGCTTCCTTAATCCTTCTTCATCAATCATTACTGTCACCTCCGACAGTGTTAACATAATAGAACATTTGCGTTAAATGTCAAGTTGGTATATGATATTCGTATGGACTTAAAAGAATTTACCATTTTTTTATTAGACGCACTAAAAATACTGTTAATTGCTTTAGCAATAGTTATTCCTGTGAGAATGTTGCTTTTCCAGCCTTTCGTTGTTAAAGGAAATTCAATGGAACCCAATTATCATTCAGCTGATTACTTAATTATTGACGAAGTTTCTTTTAAAATGAGAAGTCCTCAAAGAGGAGAGGTCATTGTTTTTAATTATCCTAAAGATCCATCTCAAAGATACATTAAAAGAATTATTGCTCTTCCCGGAGAAACGATAGAGATAAGGAATGGGGAAGTTTTTATCTCAATAAACAATGGTTCAGAGGTTAAAGTTGATGAATCTTTATACATTACAGATAAAATTAGAGGAGAATGGAAGACAGGATCATCATATGGCCCAGTAACATTAGGAGAAAATGATTATTTTGTGATGGGAGATAATAGGAATTATTCTTCTGATTCAAGAAAATGGGGATTTGTTCCGATGAAAAATATTATTGGAAGAATATTGTTAAGACTTTCTCCTTATGAGATTTTAGCAAATTCAATAAATTCACAAGCAATACAAAATTAAATAAATTATATGAGCAAGCCAAAATTCCAAACACCTACTGGGATGCACGATATTTTGCCCCAGGATCAGGCATATTATGAAAAGATAATGGAGACATCTAAAAAAGTTTTCTCTTTTTATGATTTCGAAAAAATAGATACTCCTATTCTTGAAGATTCTAATTTGTTTATAAGGAGCGTTGGATCGAATACAGATATTGTTGAAAAAGAATTATTTACCTTAAAGACAAAAGGAAAAGATGTTTTGTCATTAAGACCAGAGGGAACAGCTGGTGTTGCAAGGTCATATATTGAACATGGATTTGTTTCTTTGCCTCAGCCAGTTAGATTGTGGTACATGGGACCATTCTTTAGATACGAAAAACCTCAAGCAGGAAGATTTAGGCAATTTTATCAATTAGGAACAGAAATAATGGGGGAAAAAGATCCAATCGTTGATGCTCAGACAATCCTTGTGATGTATGCGATGCTTCATGACTTAGGATTAAAGAATTTAATGATTCGCATTAATTCTATTGGAGATGATAATTGCAGACCATTGTATAGGAAAGCATTGGTAAAATTTTTAAGAGAAAAAAGTTCTTCTTTGTGTGCTGATTGCAAGAAAAGAATCAAAACTAATCCATTGAGAGTTCTTGATTGTAAAAATGAGAAGTGCCAAGAAGTATTATCTCAAGCTCCTCAAAGCGTTGATTATTTATGCGAAGAGTGTAAAAAGCAATTAAAAGATGTTTTAGAGTATTTAGATGAATTAAAATTACCATATTGTTTAGACAGTAAACTAGTGAGAGGATTGGATTATTACACGAAAACAGTTTTTGAAATAGAAGCTGAAAAAGACGGAGTAAGATCAGGAGCCTTGGCAGGAGGAGGAAGATATGATAATCTAGTGAAAATGTTGGGAGGTGGAGATATTCCTGCTTGCGGTGCAGCAATAGGAATAGAAAGAGTCATTTCTCAAATGAAAGAAATTGGAGCAAAGGTTTCTTTCCCTACAGTTCCAGAAATATTCTTTGCTCAGATCGGACCATTAGCTAAGAAAAAGAGTTTGCCAATCTTAGAAGAATTAAGAAGAGCAAACATTAGAGTTGGTGAAGGGTTCGGTAAAGATTCTCTTAAGGGTCAACTAGGAAAAGCTAGCAGATTAGGAGCTAAGGTAGTAATTATCTTAGGCCAAAGAGAAGCTTTGAATAACATGATATTAGTTAGAAACATGCAAACAGCGAAACAGGTCGAGGTAAAACAAGAAGATATTATTAAAGAAGTTAAAAATATATTAAAAGAGAAATAAAATGAAGATTGCAAAACAACCAAGAGAAACTTCACAATCTCTAGTCTACAGATTTACAAAAGCAGTCCAAAAAAGCGGTGTTCTTATCGAAGCCAGAAAAAGAAGATTTTCTGAGAGAGTAAAGAGTGAGAACATGCAAAAGAGAACTGCTCTTGCAAGAGTAGCTAAGAAGAAAGAGTTTGCTAAACTTAAGAAGTTGGGTAAATCAAAATAATATGATTTCAGAAGAAATTAAAAAAGATTTAATTTCTGCATTAAAAGAAAAGAATGAGTCTAAAGTATCCACCCTAAGGATGCTATCTTCTTCTATCTTTAATAAAGAAATGGATAAGAGGGTAAAGATTATAGAGAAAGAGCCTAACCTGACAGAAGATCAATTAAAAGAAAAACAGAAGTTAACTGACGAAGAAGTAATTGAAGTAGTTTCAGGAGAGGTTAAGAAGAGGAGAGATAGTATTGCTCAGTTTGCTCAAGGAGGAAGACAAGACTTGATTGATAAGGAGCAGGCAGAACTAGATATGCTTAAGAAGTATATGCCTAAAGAATTAACAGAAGATGAAATCAGGGCTATTGTTAAGGATGTTGTTTCTAAGACTGGAGCAAGTGGAATGAAAGATATTGGAATAGTAATGAAAGATGTTTCTCCTCAAACAAAAGGAAAAGCAGATGGAAATTTAGTAGCAAAGATTGTTAGAGAATTATTAGGAAATTAAAAGAAGCCGCTTTTGAAGCGGTTTTTTGCTTATTTATAAGAAAAACGTTAGAATTAATAAAAATGTCTGAAATTGTTGAAAATTATATTAAAGAGGTTTTAGAGAAATATAATTCTGGGCAGGCCAGAGAGCATGCTTATCGTCCGCCGCTTGAGAATCTTTTTAGGCGAATAAGTGGATTAAGAGTTATTAATGATCCAAAGAGAAGTGAATACGGTTCGCCTGATTTTGTATTTTTGAATGGTAAAATAACAGTTGCTTATGCAGAAGTAAAAGATGTTAATATTTCTTTAGATGAAATAGAAGATAGCGAACAATTAATTCGTTATTTTGGCTATGCAAATCTAATTCTTACTAATTGTTTAGAGTTTAGATTTTATAGAAATGGAGAAAAATATGGAGAACCAATAAAGATAGCTGAAATTAAAGAAGGAAGAATAATTCCAAAAGAAAATAATTTTAAACTTGCAGAAGATACTATTGGAGAATTTGTCAAAGAATCTCGTGAGCCAATTAAATCAGGAGAGGTTTTGGCAAAAGTTATGGCTGGAAAAGCCAGAAGAATAAGGGATAATATCAGAATTTTTCTTTCTTTAGAAGAAGATATTAAGAACAAAGAGCTTTTAGATATATATAAAGCAATAAAAGAAAGACTATTGCCAGATATGGATTACGAAAAGTTTTCTGATATGTATGCCCAAACAGTGGTTTATGGTTTATTTGTTGCTAGATATTATGATAAAACGCCAGAAGATTTTTCAAGAAGGGAAGCAATAGATTTAATTCCAGCTTCGAATCCATTTTTACGTCGCTTTTTTGATCACATTGCTGGAGTTTCTTTTGATCGTAGAATAGAAATAATAGTTAATGAGTTATGCGAAGAATTCACTAATAGTGATGTTAATGCGATAATTCATAATTATTATAAAGTTAAAAAAGATTTTAACAGGGATCCTATAATTCATTTCTATGAAGATTTTTTGAAAGAATATGACCCTAAAGAGCGTGTCAAATTAGGAGTTTTTTATACACCACTTCCTGTTGTTAAATTTATTGTTAATTCAGTCGATGAAATATTACAAAAAGAATTTTCATTAGATGGGCTTAAAGATTCATCAAAAGTTGAAATTCAAAAAGAGTTAGAGGGAAAAAAGATAAAACAATTGATTCACAGGGTTCAAATTCTTGACCCAGCCACTGGAACAGGTACTTTTTTGAATGAAGTAATTTCTCATATTCGAGGTTCTTTTACTGGACAAGAAGGTAGATGGCCTAAATATGTAAAGGATGATTTATTGCCTCGTTTGCATGGTTTTGAATTGATGGTAGCCTCTTATACAATTGCCCATCTGAAGCTTTCTATAAGCATTAAAGAAAGTGGAGCAGAAATAGGAGATGAACGTTTGGGTATTTACTTAACCAATTCTCTTGAAAAAGGTAGGGAAAATGGCAGAGATTTATTTAGTTTTGGTTTGGCGGGAGCCATAACAGAAGAATCATCCATTGCTAGTATTGTTAAGAATAAATTGCCAACAATGGTAATACTAGGTAATCCTCCATACTCTGGAGAATCTATGAATCCTAATTATACAGATAATGATGTTTATAAGGTTGAGCCAGGAACCAATAGAAATCTTCAGGAAAGAAATAGCAAATGGATAAATGATGATTATGTAAAGTTTATTCGTTTAGCAGAAAGCTTGATCGAGAAGACAGGGGAAGGAATTGTTGGAATGATTACTGCTCATGGATATTTAGATAATCCAACATTTAGAGGCATGAGGTATCACTTAATGCAAACATTTGATTCTATATATGTATTTGATTTGCATGGAAATGCAAATAAAAAAGAAGTTGGAGAGAATGGAGAACCAGATAAGAACGTCTTTGATATTAAAACAGGAGTTTCAATCATTCTAGCCGTTAAAAAGAAAAGTAAAAAGAAAGAGCTTGGAAATGTATTTCGTTTTGACATATCTGGATCAAGAGAAAAGAAATTTGAATTTTTAAGAAATAATTCATTCAAAACAATCAAATGGAAAAAAGTTCAGGTGAGTGAGCCTAATTATGAATTTGTAATTAGAGACAATAAATTAAGAGAAGAATACAATAAGGGATTTTCTGTTAACGAGTTATTCATCAAGAATAGTGTAGGAATAGTTACTGCCAAAGATGCTGTTTTTATTGCTAAAGATAAAAAAACATTAGAAAAACAAATTAAAGATTATTTAGAAAAAAACAATAAAAAAGATTTATTTGATGATTCTAAGATTATAGATATTTCATATAGACCATTTGACGACAGATATATTTATTACGACACTAATTTAATAGAAAGGCCAAGACAAGAATTGATGAATAATTTTAGAATATTAAATAATTTAGGAATAGTTATTCTTAGACAAGTCAAAGCTGGACAAGTATATCAACATGTATTAGTTTCTAAAAATATAACAGAATCTACTTATGTTTCAAATAAAACAAGTGAAATAGGTTATGTTTTTCCATTATATCGTTACGAAGATTATTATATAGGAGAAACTAATAATATCCACGTTAATATGGTTCCAAATATTGATCCGAAGATTTCTGGAGAAATAAGCGAAAAGATTAATATTCCTTATAATAATTTTCCAGAATATATTAAGAATAACAAAGAACAAATTATTCCTGAAGACATATTTAATTATATCTACGCATATCTACATTCTCTTTCTTATCGTGAGAAGTACGGAGAATTTTTAAAGATAGATTTTCCAAGAGTTCCTTATCCAAAAAACAAAGAACAGTTTTTTAATTTAGTTCAATTGGGCAATAAACTAAAAGGATTACATCTATTAGAAGACTCGGTAGCGCTAAAACCAATAACAACATATTCTATTTCTGGAAACGATGTAGTTGAAAGCATTAAATATATTGATGGTAATGTTTATATAAATAAAGAACAATATTTTGGAAGCGTGCCTGAAGATGTGTGGAATTTTTATATTGGTGGTTATCAGCCAGCTCAGAAATGGTTAAAAGACAGAAAGGGTAATAGTTTAACGTCAGAAGAAATATCTCATTATCAAAAAATAATAGCTTCATTGTCTAAGACTATAAAAATAATGAAAGAAGTAGATTTTATTGTGTTAAATTAAGATATGGAAAATAAGGAATTAAAACTTAGTGATTATAAAAATATTTGGACTAAGTTTTGTTTTCTTGATGAAAGTGGAAGTCTTGGAAATCCAAGTGAGCCATTTTTTACAATAGGCTTTATCAAGTGTTCTCAGCCTTATTACCTACAGAGTAAGATTTCGTATGAACGTCAAAAAAAGAATTTCTATGATGAATTAAAATTTAATAAGCTTTCTAAGAATAATATAGATTTTGCTAAATTTGTTATCGATTCTTTCTTTTCTGTTCCCAGTCTTTAATTTTCTTCTTATTCTTTAGATAAGAGTGGCAATTATTTTAATAGAGAGTTTGGAGGAGATCCATGGAAGGCTTATGAAGATATATCTATAAGAGTTTTGGAGCAAACCATACCATCAAATGAAATCATTTTTGTTATTGCTGACTATATAACAACTCCTAGAAATGTTAAATTCGAAGTTAGGATTAAATGGAGAATTAATAAAGAATTAGATAGGCTTGGAGTGGCAGGTGTTTGTAGGTTTGACTCTAAATCAAATGATTTATTGCAAGTTACGGATTTATTGATTGGGGCAATAAATTATGATTTGAAATTAAGTACAAATATAATAACAAAGGGGGATAAATACAAAAGAAGGTTTGTCGAATATTTAAAAATAAAGATTGGCACCAAAGAACTTATTAATGGATTCAAAAATCATATGTTTAACATTTTTGTGGATAAGGATGTGACTAAAAGATTGCCTATAAAATAAAAAGAGCCATCGTCCTATCGGTCGACGCCCTTTTTAGATAATGTACTTATTATATACCATTAATTGTATTGTCAATCAAGAGAGGTGTGGATAACTATAATTGGCTCAAAAGGCCTGTTTTTTGTTAAACTTGCAATATGTTTCTTAATCTTGTAAAATATAGTCAAAAGCAATGATTGAAATTATTAAACTCTCAGGAGGAGACAAGAACGTTTCCAAAGATTTTTTGAAGAAAATCGCTGAAAAAGTATTAAAATTAGAAAAATCTAAATTAGATTTATCAATTGCATTAGTTGATTCTTCAGAAATCAGAAAATTGAATAAAAAGTACAGGAAAAAAGACAAACCAACAGACGTTCTTTCATTTGGTGAAGACATGAATCAAATAGTTATCTCAACTGATGAAGTTAAAAAGAACGGTCAAGATTTTAAAAAAGAATTAACAAGAGTAATTATCCATGGCATTCTTCATTTGTTGGGATATGAACATGAGAAAGGAGGGAAAAAGGAAAAAGAAATGCTTTCTTTGCAAGAAGAATATCTTTTAAAAATATTTAAATAAAAAATGTCTAAACCAAAAGTTATCACTGGTCTCGATATAGGGACAGATACTATAAAAATTGTTGGAGTAAAGCAAGATCAAGAAATAGGATTTGAAGTTTTGTTTTTTGATAAGATAGATTCTTTTGGTGTACACAAGGGCAGAATAAGAGAAGTGGGAGAAGTTTCAAAGAGGGTGCAAGAATTATTAGAAAGAGTAGAAAAAAGAAATAATTGCAGAATAGAAAATTTATTTGTTAATATTAATGGGACAAGGCTTCAATTAGTTCCTAGTCATGCCTTGATATCAGTAGGAAGAGCCGATCAAAAAGTTTCTAAGGAAGATAAGGAAAGAATATTTGAAGATGTTAAAACAATTAATCTACAATCAGGGAACAAGACAATTTTAGAAGTTTTTCCTAAAGAATGGACCCTTGATGGTGAAAAAGAAATAATTGACCCATTAGGCATGCAAGGAGTGAGATTAGAATTAGATGCATATTTATTATCAACTTTTGCCTCTGACATAGAAAGCATTGTTGAAGCAGTGGGAGAATTAGACGAGGACAATATTGTTCCAGGACCAATAGCTGATGCTAGCGCTGTTTTAACTCCTAATCAGAAAGATTTAGGGGTTGCTTTAATTAATATTGGATCAGGAACAACCAGCGTGGTTGTGTTCCAAGAAGGCAAACTTCTTAATTTAGTTGTTCTTCCAATTGGTTCAGCGAACATTACCAATGATATTGCTATTGGCTTTAAAACAGAAATAGAAATAGCAGAAAAGATAAAAAGAGAACATGGTTCATGCGGAGTGAGCGGGGGAAACAAAAAAATAGAAATTGATTTGACATGTTCTAACAATGATGATTTTGATTTCGATGATCTTGAAGAAGACAAGAAAAAGAAAAAAAATGATAAGAAAAAGAATAAAAATGTTTTAACGTTTTCTGAAAAAGAACTAGGAAAGATTATTGAAGCAAGGGTTTCTGAAATATTTGAGTTAGCTGATAAAGAAATTAAAAAAGCATCAAAACAAGGATTGCTTCCTGGTGGAATAGTTTTGACAGGAGGTGGAGCAAAGCTTCCTCAAATAGTTGAACTAGCTAAAAAAGAGTTTAAGCTTCCTTGCAGAATAGGTTATCCTAAAGATTTTAAGGGGCTAGAAAAAGATAGTTCTCTTGCTACAGTTTGCGGATTAATAATGAATAAAATGGAAAAAACAGAAAAAAAAGGATCTTCTTCTGGCTTTGGAAAGGGAATAAAAAGATTCTTTGAAAACTTTATTCCTTAATTTAAATAATATGAGTTTAGCAAGAATAAAAGTTGTTGGAGTAGGGGGAGCAGGCTGTAATACGATTGATAGATTGATGAAAACCAAGATTAAATTTGTTGAGCTTATTAGCGTTAATACAGACGCTCAAGATTTAAAGAAAAAAGACGCTGACTTAAGGATAAGAATTGGAGAAAAAATAACAAAAGGTCTTGGTGCAGGAATGAGGCCAGAAATTGGCAAACTTTCAGCTAAAGAAAACATTAAAGAGATTGAGGGGGTATTAAAAGATACAGATATTATTTTTATAACTTCTGGATTAGGTGGAGGAACAGGTTCGGGGGCAGTACCAGTTATTGCAGAAGCTTCTAAGAAATTAGGAGCACTAACAATTGGAATAGTTACTCTGCCATTTTCTTTTGAAGGTAAAAAAAGAAAAAAGATTGCTTTAAATGCTTTAGAAGAATTAAGAAAAAAGGTTGATACATTGGTTGTTATTCCGAACGATAAGTTGGGAGATTTGATTCCAGCAAAATCATCAATTGAAACAGCATTTAATAAATGTGACGAGCTCTTGAAAGAGGCAGTAGAAAGTATTTCTAATGTTATTATTAATCCAGGCATACTAAATTTAGATTTTTCTGACATTAGGGAGATTTTAAAAGATAGTGGAACTGCATTTTTCGGAACAGGTAAAGCTCAAGGCAAAGACAGAGCGATTCAGGCAGTTGAAAAAGCATTATTTTCCCCAATGATAAAGTTTCCGATGGATAAGGCAGAAGGAATTTTGTTTAATGTAACATCAGGTAACAAAGATTTTTATCTTTCAGAGGTAAAAAAGATTGCAGAAATGATAAAAAAGAAAACATCTCCATCGTCAAAAATAATTTTCGGAGCTTCTTTTGATAAAAATTTAAACAAAGACGAAATTAGGGTGACAATTATTGCCACAAGCAAAGAAAAAGAATAATGTCAAGTCTTTTTTCTTGCATAAAACCTTCTAAGGTTTTGTCAAAATTGACAGCCAATTTTTTGGAGTATAAAATAGTAATATGAAAATCAAAAACCACATCACTAAAGTCCAAAAAAGAAATGGAGACATTGTTGAATTTGACCAAGAGAAGGTTTTTAATGCTGTCTTCAAGGCAATCACTGCTACTAAGCAAGGAAATGGGAAAAAAAGCCAGAAAATTGCTGAAAAAGTTATTAAAATTTTAAATAGAAGATTTAAAGAAGGAGAAAATCCTAATGTTGAACACATTCAAGACATAATTGAAGAGGCTTTAATCTTAGATGAAGAAGTTGAAGCAGCAAAAGCATTCATTTTGTACAGAGAACAGAGGAGAAGGATAAGAGAAGCACAAGCAATCTCTGAAGAAGCAGTAGATAGAGTTGATGATTATCTAGATAAGCTAGATTGGGAGGTACAAGAAAATTCAAATATGGCATTTTCTCTACAAGGTTTGAATCATTATGGTGTTTCATACATTGTTAAGAAATATTGGTTGAACAAAGTTTATCCAGAAGAGGTAAGAAAGGCTAATGAGTCAGGCGATGTCCACTTGCACAACTTAGATACCTTAGCTTGTTATTGTGTTGGATGGGATTTATATGATTTATTGATAAGAGGATTTGGTGGCGTTAATGGAAAAATTGAATCATATCCAGCAAAACACTTTAGATCAGCTTTGGGACAGATTGTTAACTTTATGTATACTTTGCAAGGTGAAGCAGCGGGAGCAGTATCGTTCTCTAATTTTGATACTTTGCTTGCACCATTTATTAGGTATGACAATTTAAGCTACGCTCAAGTTGAACAAGCCATTCAAGAATTCTTATACAACATGGCTGTTCCAACTAGAGTTGGATTCCAATGTCCTTTTACTAATATTACTTTAGATTTAAAACCATCTCCTGTATTTGCTAATCAGCCTGTAATTATTGGAGGAATGCCTCAGAAAGAAACATACGGAGAATTTGCAGAAGAAATGAAAATGCTTGATAAAGCATTCTACATCGCAATGATTAAGGGAGATAAAAGTGGAAGACCTTTTTCATTCCCAATTCCTACAATTAATATTACAAAAGATTTCCCATGGGATGACCCTTCTTTAGATCCAATGTTTGAAGCTTCAGCAAAGTATGGTATTAATTATTTTGCTAATTATATTAATTCAGAAATGAAGCCAGAAGACGTTAGATCAATGTGTTGTCGTTTAAGACTTGATTTATCTGAATTGAATAACAGAGGGGGAGGTGGATTGTTTGGCTCTGGTTCATTAACAGGAAGTATTGGGGTAGTTACAATTAATCTTCCAAGGATTGGATATTTATCAAAAACAAAGAAAGAATTCTTTGAAAGATTATCTAATGTTATGAATATTGCTAAAGAAAGCTTGGAAATCAAAAGAAAAACAATAGAAGAGTTTACAGCAAAAGGATTGTATCCATATTCAAAATATTATTTATCAGGAGTGAAAAAAGCAAAAGGACAATATTACGCTAATCACTTCTCAACAATTGGTATTGCTGGAATGAATGAAGCATTGTTGAATTTTATTGGAGAAGATATTGGTTCAAAAAGAGGAAAAGCTTTTGCTTTAGAGATTATGGACTTTATGAGGGCAAAGCTAGTTGAAATTCAAAAGGAAACACAAAGTATTTATAACTTAGAAGCAACTCCAGCTGAATCAACTACATATAGATTTGCTCAGAAAGATAGAAAATTATACCCAGATATTATCACTGCTGGAACAAAGAAAGTTCCTTATTACACTAACTCAACTCAATTGCCAGTGAACTATACGGACGATATTTTTGAAGAACTAAAATTACAAGATGATTTACAATGCAAATATACTGGAGGAACCGTTGAGCATTTATTTTTAGGAGAAGAAATATCTGATATTTCAACAGTCAAGACACTAATCAAAAAGATATTTGAGAATAACAAATTGCCATATGTTACCTTGACTCCAACATTTTCAATTTGTCCAACTCATGGATATATTTCAGGCAAGCACTTTAAATGTCCTAAGTGTGCAATTGAACAGCCATGCGAAGTATATTCTAGGGTTGTAGGATATTTGCGACCAGTACAGCAATGGAACGAAGGAAAGCAAGCAGAGTTCCACGATAGGAAAGAATTTAAAGTAAAAAGTTCCCTTGCTAATTTGGAAAAAAGAGCTCAAAAAAAGGTTAAGAAATAAAAATATGAACAAAAATAATATTTGTCATGATTGCGGAAAAGAAATCATTGTTAATGAAAATGAAGAAATCGTAAATGGGCAACTATTGAAGTATGTTTTGAATGGGGGAGAAGAAAAGTTTATTTTTAAATGTAATGAATGTTTTGAAAAAGATAAAAGTTTGAGAAATTTCCAAGAAACAGAGGTATATTCTAGGGTTGTAGGATATTTGCGACCAGTACAGCAATGGAACGAAGGAAAGCAAGCAGAATTTTATAATAGAAAAGAATTTAAAGTAAAAAGTTCCCTTGCGAATCTAGAAAAGAAAAGTAAAAAATAAAAGAATGTGCGAAAGATCGCACATTTTTAACCAACAAACATGATAATCGGAGGACTTCAAAAAGTTACCCTTATTGATTATCCGAGTAAACTAGCTTGTACTATTTTTTTCTCGGGATGCAACTTTCGTTGTCCTTTTTGTTATTCAAAAGAATTAGTAATTCCAGAAGAAATTAAAAATCATCCTCAGATTTCAGAAAAGCAACTCTTTGATTTTTTGAATGAAAAAATAGGGTTATTAGAAGGTTGTGTTTTGTGCGGGGGAGAGCCGACTATTTATGGTGATGAACTGATAGAGTTTGCTAGAAAGATAAAACAAAAAGGATTTTTAATCAAACTTGATACTAATGGAACTAATCCTCAAGTGATTAAAAAAATGATTAAAGAAGGTGTTGTTGATTATATTGCTATGGACATTAAGACACCTTTAAATAAAGAAAAATATATTATTGGATCAGGGATTAAAAATATTGACATTGAGACGATAAGAGAGTCAATCGAAATTATTAAAAATTCTGGGATTGATTACGAATTCAGGTCAACAATTGTTCCATGGATTCATACCAGAGAAGATATTATTCAAATGGCAAAAGATATTGCTCCAGCCAAGAAATATTATTTGCAAAGATTTAGGGGAGAGAAAGGAACAATAGATAATAATTTTAGTAGCATTAAGCCGTTTGAAGATAATTTTTTAAAAGAAATAGGGGAAGAGATTAAAAACAATTTTCAAGTTTTTAAGATAAGATAATGTTTCCACTATATGACGAAAAAAGAATAAAAGGAAGAATCTCACTTGCCACGATTAGCTTAATTGCTTTGAATGTTTTTTTCTATTTGTGTACTATTTTTAATTTAGATTATTATATTGATACTTTTGGCTTTGCTTCTAATAATCTTTTTGATGGTAGAATTTTCACAGTTTTTACTTCAATGTTTCTTCATGGAAATCTGTTTCATTTAATTGGAAATATGTGGTTTTTGTGGGTTTTTGGAGAAGCTTTAGAAGCTAAACTAGGCAGTCTCAAGTTTCTAGCCTTTTATTTGGCTTGTGGCATAGGCGGAGCTGTAGTTTATTCTCTTGCAATGACAGACCCTTCAGTGATTGCAATAGGGGCTTCGGGAGCTATTTCAGGAGTGCTTGGTGGCTATTTAGTGCTTCTTCCCAAGAACAAAATTAAGACTTTTGTTCCTTTGATTTTCTTTATATCTGTTCCGGCTGTTGTCTATATTTTTATTTGGTTTTTATATCAAATATTTTCCTTGAGCTCTATCGAAACTACTGTTGCTTATTGGGGGCATATTGGTGGGTTTATAACCGGGATGCTGCTTATAAAAAGGATTAAAAGAATTTAATGGAAAAGTCAGATATATTCATATATTTGCTTTCTAGTTTTATGATCGGGGTTTTATTTGCCTCGTTTTTTATTAATTCATTTTATTTCATTTTAATTGCCCTAATTGTTGCTTTTATTTTAATTGGAGTATTTTGGAAGAACAATTTAGATGTTTTAGGTTTTTGCTTGGTCGTTTTTTCTTTGGGAATGTTTTGTTATTCTTTTTCTCTTTTTAAGATTGAAAATAATTATCTTACCAAATTTGACAATCAAGAAGTTTCTTTAGAAGGAAGGGTTTGTGAAGAAGTGAAAAGAGGATTATTAAAAAAAGAAATTGTTGTTTGTTTTGAAAAAGGCAGAGCATTAGTTTTTGATAGCAATAATTCAAGGGTTGGTTTCGGAGACAAGATTTTAGTTAAGGGAGTTTTGAAGATTCCTGAAAAATATGAAGATTTTGACTATAGAGGATATTTAGCAAAAGATGGAATTTCAGTTTTGTTTAATTTTCCTCAAATAGAAATTATTGAAAAAGGAAATAATCCTTTTATTTTTTATTTAAAAGACAGAGCAAGAGAAGAAATCAAGAAAGATATGCCTTTTAAGGAAGGAGTTGTAATTGAAGGAATGATTTTGGGAGACGATTCAAGAATGGACAAAGATTTAAAAGCAAGACTTAATGCTTCTGGACTAAGTCACGCGATTGCTATTTCTGGATCGCATATGGTTTTATTTTCTTTTATGCTTTTTGAATTATTAATGATTTTTGGATTTTGGAGAAAGCAGGCTCAAATAGCAGTAATTATATTCACTATTTTTTATATTGTTTTAGTAGGTATGCCTGCATCAGCAGTGAGGTCGGGGATAATGATATGTTTATTGCTTTTATCTCAGCTAATCGGAAGACAGTCTTCTGCTTGGAGAACAATAATTATTGCAGGTTTTTTGATAGTTTTTGAGAACCCTTTAGCTTTGAAATTTGATTTAGGATTTCAACTATCCTTTTTAGCTGTTATAGGGATGATGTTTGTTGGACCAAGTATTAATTACTATTTAAATCAGTTGTTTAAAGATAGGCTTAAATATTTAAGAGAGATAATCGTTATGACGCTATCGGCACAGTTTTTTGTTATTCCTGTTTTAATAAATTCATTTAATTCTGTTTCTTTAGTTTCGGTATTTTCTAATGTTTTTGCTGCGCCGCTTCTTCCATTAATTATGGCCTTAGGAATATTGTTTCCTTTTATCGGAATTATTATTCCCTTATTGGGATGGTTTATTTCTTTATTCTGTACGATTTTTGTTTCGGTATTACTTTTTATTGTTTACGTTTCATCTTCGGTTCCTTTTGCTTTCCTTAAGGCAGATATTCCTTTCTGTCTATTTTTGATAGTCTATATTCCTTTATGTTATCTAATTTTTAAAAAGACTAAAAAGAAGGACTTGGAGTTTTTAGCCTAGTAATATATAATTAAGGCAATATGGCAAAGACAGCGTGGATTATTTCAATAAATATGGGTTATGGGCATCAGAGGACAGCTTATCCTTTGAAATCTTTTGCTGAAGGAGGAAAGATTGTTTCTGCTAATGATTATTCTGGCATACCTGAAGATGATAGAAAAATATGGGAAAGCTCAAGAGGTTTTTATGAATTTGTTTCTAGATTCAAAAAGGTTCCTTTTTTAGGCGAATTTGCTTTTTATCTTTTTGATTTAACACAGAAAATTAATGAATTTTATCCTAAAAGAGACTTATCTTCTTCAAGCTTCACACAAAGAAGAACATTCCCTTTATTTAAAAAGGGGTGGGGTAAGGATCTTATAGAAAAGTGTTCAAAAAAGAACATACCTTTTGTTTCTACATTTTTTAATCCTGCTTTTATGGCAGAATACTTTAAATATCCTAGAGAAATATTCTGCGTAGTCTGCGATACAGATATTTCAAGAAGCTGGGCACCGATGAATCCAAAGAAATCTAAAATAAAATATTTTGCTCCAACACAAAGAGTTGTTGACAGATTAAGACTATATGGAGTTAAAAAGGAAAACATTGTTTTAAGTGGCTATCCATTACCAATGGAAAATATCGGTACTAAGAAAATGGAAACATTAAAAGAAGATATGGGTAAAAGATTGCTTAATCTTGATCCTAGTAAAAGATATATAAATAACTATGGCTCTTTAATCACAGAGAAAATAGGAAAGCTTCCTAAAGAAAGCAAAAGACCTTTGACAATAATGTTTACAGTTGGAGGAGCAGGGGCTCAAAAAGAAATAGGTATCGAATTAATCAGAAGACTCAAAAGAAGCATTAGCGAAGGAAGATTAAGGGTAATTTTAGTTGCTGGAATAAAAAAGAACATTAAAGATTATTTTGAGAAAGAAATTAATAATGGGGGATTGGGAGATTTAGTTGGGCAAGGAATAGAAATAATTTATGAAAATACATTTGAAAAATATTACGATTCATTTAATTTAGCTTTAAGAAATACAGATATATTATGGACAAAGCCAAGCGAACTTTCATTTTATGCTGGCTTAGGTTTACCAATTATTATCGCTCCAACAATAGGATCTCAAGAAGAATTTAATAGGAGTTGGTTAATTAAATCAGGATATGGGGCTGAGCAAAGAGATATTGAGCACGTAAAGGATTGGTTGTTTGATTGGTTAGAATCAGGTTATTTTGCCAAAATGGCAATGCAGGGATTTATTGAAGTTGAGAAAATGGGAACATTCAAGATTAAAGAAGAAATACAAAAATGCTCTGGTTTATAGCAACCTGTTTCTCATATTTCTTTTACAGCTTGTCTTCTTTGGGAGACAAGATAATTTTAGCTGGTCCAGCTAAACCAAAGGAATATACTTTTACCGTTGGAATGTCCAGCATTTTAGCTGTTTTGATTATTCCTTTTGCACCTTTACTTGGTTTTAATTTTGGATTGCCACAAGGAATACAATGGTTGTGGATTATTCTAGATGCTATTGTTTATATTCTTGGTTTATATTGTTTATTTTCAGCTTTAGATAGATTTGAAGTTTCAAGAGTAATGCCTGCGATTGGAGCCAGTCAGCCAATCTTGATTTTTATTCTCACTTGTTGTTTTTGGGGATTTCAAGTTTTAAGAATTAATGAAATAATTGCATTTATAATTCTTTTAATAGGAGGAATTGTTATTTCAATTGATAAAAGCTTAAAATTAACTAAGGATAGTTTAAAAATATCATTTCTCACAGCATTGTTATTTTCTTTTGATTACATTTTTTCTAAAATGGTATTCTTAGATTTAGGATTCTGGCAAGGATTTATTTGGATAAGAATATTTAGTTTCTTGTTAGTCGTATTTTTATTATTAAACAGAGATTTCAGGAAAGGATGTTTTGATAATAAAAGAGGGGGAGTTGGAAAAGAGAATATTTTAGTTTTTAGTTTTACTCAAGTTGCAGGAGGTGCAGCAACAGTGCTTCAAAGCTGGGCAATATCATTGGCTCCAGTTGCTTATTTAGCGATTATTAATTCAATGAGAGGAGTTCAGTACGTTTTCTTGTTTATTATGACTGCATTAATGACGTATTTTTTACCCAAAGTCTTAAAAGAAGAAACATCTAAAAAGATTGCTATTCAAAAAATCGTTGCGATATTGCTTGTTTGTATTGGGCTTGTAATTTTTTCAATATAAGTAAGGGTTGCTACGTATTAATTTTTTGATATAATATAAAGGATGAAGCCTTTATTTAAATACATTTCTTGGTTTTTAATAATTATTGTCGCAATACTTTTTGTGTATTTTTTTGTTGGCACAGCTAAGCCAGCAGAAAAGATTAAATGGGGAGTTAATTTTTCTTTAAAACAAACAGATTTTTTAAGGATTGATCCTAAAGAAACATTTCTAGCAATGCTAGATGATTTGGGGGCTAGGAATTTTAAAATAGCAGTACATTGGGATTTGATTCAACCAGAAAAAGATAAATATGATTTTAAAGATCTTGATTGGCAGATGGATGAGCTTGAAAAGAGAAATGCAAAAGTAATTTTAGCAATAGGAATGAGAACTCCTCATTGGCCAGAGTGTCATTTGCCGACTTGGGCAGTGAGCATGAAAAAAGAAGAACAACAAACAGCGATTCTTTCAATGCTTGAAGCTATTGTTAATAGATACAAAGATTCAGAGTCATTAGATATGTGGCAGGTTGAAAATGAGATATTTTTGAATTTTGGAGCTTGTCCATGGAGAGATGAGAAATTCTTAGCTAAAGAGATAGAAATTGTTAAAAAAATAGATGATAAGCACAAGGTGATTGTTACTGATAGTGGGGAATTATCTTTTTGGGCTAAAATATCTAAATACGGTGACGTTGTTGGGATAACAACATATAAAAGAGTATGGCAAGATCAAATAAGACAATACATTACATATCCTTTACCAGCTGTTTTCTATGATCGTAGAGCTAAGCTAGTGGAGTTATTTAGAGGGAAAGAGGTGATGGGGGTGGAGTTGCAAGCTGAGCCATGGTGTGCTAATTCAATAATGAGTACCCCAATCTGGATACAGAAGAGAACAATGGATGGCAATCAATTCGAGGAAAACGTGAAATTTGCCAAAAACACAGGGCTTGATACGTTTTATTTCTGGGGTGCAGAGTGGTGGTATTATACAAAATTGAATTATAATGACCCAGAAATATGGGACAAGGCAAAAGTTCTATTAAAAGAATAATTGAAATATTTTTAGGTCGTAACTTGTATTTACTTAAAAAGGTTAAAATATACTAATATGTCAATATATCAATTACCAGAAGTAAAAATTAAAATGCTTAAGTCGGGAAGTTTACAGAATTTTATTTCAGAAAAGAAGGTGCCTTCTCTTCCTTTGTTTTTTATTTTAGTATTTTTGATAGGCTTGATTGGAGGCATAGGATCTAGTTATGTTTTTTATCTCAAATTAAAACAAGAAGTAGTTTCTGCTGGCGTGCCGATTGTTCAGCAAGAAAAAGTGATTGAAAAAGAATATATTCCTCAAACCACCCAAGAGCAGAAAATAATAGATGTTGTTAAGCAAAATTCTCCATCAGTAGTGAGCATAGTTATTTCTCAAGAGGTTCCTGTTTATTCATATAGTTCTGATCCTTTTGGATTCTTTTATCAAAAAAAGCAAACAGGGACAGAGAAACAAGAAGTTGGTTCAGGAACAGGATTTATTGTTTCTGAAGACGGAATGGTTGTTACAAACAAGCATGTTGCATATGATGACAAAGCAGAATATAAGGTTATCATGGCTGATGGAAAAGAATATCCAGTTAAAATTTTAGCCAAAGATCCTGTGCAAGATTTAGCAATTATGCAGATTGAGAGCAGTGATAAGTTCAAGCCATTAGTATTAGGAAATGCTGACGATATCCAAGTTGGACAAACAGTGATTGCGATTGGTAATGCTTTAGGAGAATTTGAAAATACTGTTTCTGTTGGAGTTATATCAGGACTAGGAAGAACAGTAGTTGCTTCAGGTGGAACTTTTGGATCTGAAACATTAGAAGATATTATTCAGACAGATGCTGCTATTAATCATGGCAACTCAGGAGGGCCGTTGTTGAACTTGAAGGGAGAGGTGATTGGAATTAATACAGCAATTGCCTCAACAGGACAAAGTATTGGATTTGCGATTTCTATCGATAAGGCTAAAAAAGATGTAGAGCAGGTCAAGTCTTTAGGAAAGATATCATATCCTTTTATTGGAGTGAGATATGTTTTAGTTGATGAGAGTGTTGTTAAAGAAAAGAATTTAACTGTTAATTATGGAGCATTGGTAATTAGGGGTTCCAATGGAGAGCCAGCCATTTCTTCAGGATCTCCAGCTGAAACAGCAGGAATACAGGAAAATGATATTATTTTAGAAATGGGAGGAGAAAAGATTACAAAAAACAATTCTTTATCTAAAGTAATTGCTAAGTATAATCCTAAGCAGGCAGTTGATTTAAAGATATTAAGAAATGGAGAAGAAATAAGCAAAACGCTTGTTTTAGGAGAGTGGAAACAATAATTCTTGACAAATTAATCATATTGAAGTACTATTAATTTACATTAATTAATGGTATTATGCTAATATTAATTTAATATGATAAAGCTTAGAACAATAAAAGAGCAAATAATCAAAGAGCTTGATTCTGTCAACAAGAATGTAATTATAATATATGGCCCTAGACAGGTAGGAAAGACAACCATTATAGAGTCTATAATTTCAGAAAGAAAAGAAAAGTTTCAAAAATTTACAGGAGACGATCTTTTTGCGCAAGATTTATTTGGCAAAAATGATTTAACTTCTTTAAAAAAGATTATTAATGGATACGAATTATTAATAATAGACGAGGCCCAAAGAATAGAAAACATAGGTCTGGTTTTGAAATTAATAATAGATAATTTTAAAATAAAAATTATTGTTTCTGGATCAGCTTCTTTTGACCTTGCCAATAAAATTAACGAACCATTAACTGGGCGTACAAAAACATTTTATTTATATCCTTTTTCTTTTGCGGAAATTGAAAGCGATTATTTAAAGATAAGCCAAGATGCTTCTATTGGAGAAATTTTAAGGTTTGGAATGCTTCCCGCAGTTCATAATCTTATCGGCGAAAAAGAGAAAGAAGACTATTTGATTGAATATATAAATAATTATTTACACAAAGACATACTTGTTTTTAGGAATATTAAAAAACCTAAAAAGATTATGGATTTATTAGCCTTATTAGCATTACAAATAGGAAAAGAAGTTAAAATTTCTGAATTGGCTCAAAATCTTTCTTTAAATCAAAAAACAGTAGAAGAATATCTTAATGTTTTAGAAAAGATGTTTGTAATTTATAATCTAAGAGGTTTTAGTAGGAACTTAAGGAAAGAGATATCAAAAATGTCAAAGTATTATTTTTATGATGTTGGCATAAGAAATGCAATAATACGTAATTTTAATGATTTAAAAATAAGAAATGATGCTGGAGATATTTTTGAAAATTGGTTTATTATGGAAAAAATTAAAAAAGAAAATAATAATAGAAGTTTTCCAAACTTTTATTTCTGGAGAACATATGATCAACAAGAGATAGATCTTATTGAAGAAAAAGAAGGCAGGTTGAATGCTTTTGAATGCAAGTTAAGTGATAAGCCATATTCTTTTCCTAAGGGGTGGAAAGATGCTTATCCTCAATCATCTCTTATAAAAATTGACAAAAACAATTATCAAGAATTTTTATCTAATAATAAATAAACATGGCTTCTGATATCGAAGAAATCAAATCAAGACTGAATATTGTTGATGTTGTTTCTTCATACATCAAATTAGAAAAGGCAGGGGTTAACTACAGGGCTCGTTGTCCTTTTCATAATGAAAAGACACCTTCATTTTTTGTTTCTCCAAGTAAACAAACATGGCATTGTTTTGGAGGATGCAATGAAGGAGGAGATATTTTTAAGTTTGTAATGAAAATAGAAGGGATTGATTTTCCTGATGCTTTAAAAGTTTTAGCTCAGAAAGCAGGAGTTCAATTAAAAACTCAAGATAAAGATTGGGAAAAAACAAAAACAGAAAGACAGACAATGTTGAATATTTGTGAAAGTGCTTGTAAATTCTATGAAGCCCAACTTAAGAAGAGTAAAACAGGAGAAGAAATTAAAGAGTATCTTTTAAAAAGGGGATTGAAAGAAGAGACTATCAATTCATGGAGGCTTGGCTATGCTCCTGCAACTTGGCAAGGATTGTCAGATTTTTTAATCGGGCAAGGATATAATAAAGAAGATATTGTTAAAGCAGGTTTAGCTTCTAAAAAAGATTCACAAAGAATATTTGATAGGTTTAGAGGAAGAATAATGTTTCCTATTTGTGATTTGAATTCTCAAGTGATTGGATTTACAGGCAGAATATTTGGAAACAATGATGATGAAGCAAAATATTTAAATGTTCCCAATACTTTATTATATGATAAAAGCAGAGTTTTGTACGGAATGGATAAAGCTAAGATGGAAGTTAGGCAAAAAGATTTTTGCGTTTTAGTGGAAGGCAATGTCGATTGTATAATGTCTCATCAAACAGGAATAATTAATTGTATCGCTGTTTCAGGAACAGCTTTAACGCCAATTCATTTAGGAATCATTAAAAGATATTCTTCTAATTTGGTTTTAGCATTTGATATGGACCTTGCTGGGAATAATGCTACTAAAAAGGGAATAGACATGGCTTTAAAAAACGGATTCAATGTTAAGGTTATGGGAATGGTTGAAGAAAAAGACCCTGCTGACATTGTTTTATTAGAAGGAGAAGAAAAATGGAGAGATTTAATCAATAATGCTAAACCAATTAATGAGTTTTATTTCAATCTTGCGTTCAAAGGTAGAGATGTTGATAGTTTGGAAGATAAAAAGAAGATTGTTTCTGACCTCTTGCCTATATTCAAGAAAATTGGTAATAACATAGAACAGAGCTATTGGATAGAAAACTTGTCTCACAAGTTAAAGATTAAGGAAGAGGACATTAGAAAAGAGATGAAAAAGATTGATATTGAGAAAGAATCTTTTGAAGAAGCTTCTGTAATTGAAAAAGAAAAGAAATCAAGAAAAGAGCTTTTAGAAGAATCAATGTTAAATATTCTTTTAATAGATAGCTCAAGAGTTAATTTGATTGAAAAAGAAGAGATTGATGGATTTTCTCCATTGATTAAAGAAGTAATAACAGCTATAAAGGAGAAGCCAGATATTTCTTTTGAAGAATTAAGTAAGAATCTGGGAGATTCTCCAGACATGGTCAATCTTTTAAGTTCTTCTGTTATTTCTTCTGAAATAATGAAAGAATCACAGATAGAGATAGAAAAAGAGTGGGACAAGTGCTTAGAAGAACTAAGAATTTTGAAAGAAAAAGAACAAAGAGGAGATTTGTCGCAAAGAATAAAACAATTAGAAAAAGAAGGAGCATTTGAACAAATAAAAGATCTTTTGCATAAGTTCAACAACTTAATTAAAAAAGATGAAGAAAACAAAAAAGAAAATAGTAAAAAAGACTAAGAAGTCTGTGAAGAAGCCCATAAAAAAGGTTGTCAAAAAGATTGCAAAAAACAAGAAGGTTATTAAAGCTAAGCCTAAAAGAAAAAAGAGGATAATTAATGTTATCACTCCTGAAAAGCTTGATGCTTTGATGAAAAAAGGAAGAACAAGAGGTTTTGTGACTTTTTCAGAGGTTTTAAGCTATTTTCCCAATATTGAAGAAAATATGGATGAGCTTGAAGATATGTTTTCTAAGATGGAACAAGCCAGTATTGATATTAAAGAATCAAGAGGTTATTTGGACGTAGAAGAAGGAGCAGGAGCAAAGAAAAAAGGAAGAAAAAGAGTTTCTTCAGGAAAGATTGATTCTATTCAATCATACTTAAAAGAAATAGGAAGGATTGAGCCTATCACAGCAAAAGACGAAAAAGATTTGGCTAAGAGAATTGAAGCAGGGGATGAAGATGCAAAGAGAAAGTTAGCAGAAGCTAATTTAAGGCTTGTTGTTTCTATTGCTAAGAAATACATTGGAAGATCTCCTAATTTAACTCTGCTTGATTTAATTCAAGAAGGTAATCTTGGATTATTTAGAGCAGTAGAAAAGTTTGATTGGAGAAAGGGGTATAAATTTTCTACATATGCAACATGGTGGATTAGACAAACAATCACTAGAGCTTTAGCTGATCAAGCAAGAACAATTAGAATTCCAGTTCACATGATTGAAACATTAACTAAATACACTCAAGCTAAGAGAAAGCTTTTGCAAGAATTAGACAGAGAACCTTTAGCAGAAGAAGTTGCTGCTGAAATGGGAATTGAAGTTGAAAAGGTTAGACATTTAGAAAAGATTTCTCAGAAAGCAGTATCTCTTGAAACTCCAGTCGGAGAAGACGAAAAAGATAGTGTTTTGGGAGAATTCATCAAAGATGAGAAAATAGAATCTCCTGCATCTCAAGCTGGAAGAACATTATTAAGAGAACATTTGGAAGAAATATTCAAAGACTTAGCAGAAAGGGAACAAAAGATTTTATTCATGAGATTTGGTTTAGAAGATGGAGTTACTCATACTTTAGAAGAGGTAGGGCAAGAGTTTGGAGTAACTAGAGAGAGAATAAGACAGATTGAAGCTAAGGCAATTGAGAAGATTAGACAGCACAAAGATTTGAAGAAGTTGGAAGGATATTAAGATTCGTCTAATGCGTGTCTATGACGAATTAAGGGGCACTTGACATTTATATGCTAATAGCATACAATTGTATGCAGATAGCATATGAATTTAAATCTAACTAAAAATCAAAATAAAGTTCTAGAAGTTTTATTTAATAATCCTAACAAGAGTTATTATTTGAATGAATTGGGCAGATTAATAAACAAGAAGCCAGGAGTTTTTCAGCGTGATATTAATAATTTAGTAAAAATAGGACTCTTAGAAAGCCTTATTGATGGTAATAGGCGTTTTTTTGTATTAAATAAAAAGTATTATCTTTATAATGAGCTTAAAAGTATATTTTTTAAAACAACAGGAATAGAAGGATCAGTTAGAGAGGCGTTTAGTGGTTTAAATAGTCTTGATAAAGTTTTTATTTATGGATCATATGCTCAGGGAACTGAAAAAAGTAATAGCGATATAGATTTGTTTATTGTTGGAACAATTGATGAAAATATTATTATAGATAAAGTTTCTTTGTTGGAAGATAAGTTTTCAAAAGAATTTAATTATATTTTAATGACCAGTAAAGAATTTGAAGAAAAGAAAAAACAAAGTTCTTTTGTCAAAAATGTTTTAGATAATAAAATTATAGAAATTATATGAAAGATTTTATAGAAACATATAAACAAAAAGGATTAATTAAGGCAGAAAATATTGGAGTAGATCAGATTATCAAACATTTAGAAAGATCAAACAAAGATATTTATGTTTCTGACAAGAACATAGATATTGACACAGAAGCTTCTTATAATTATGCATATCTTGCGATGCTTAGGGCGGGAAGGGCTTTGATGTTTTCTTTTAAGTACAGGCCGATTGATGGAGAGCAGCATAAAACAGTAGCAGCTTTTTCCAATCATGTTTTAGGTAAAAATAATCCGTTAAGTATTTTGATAGAATGAGGAAGAAAAGAAATCGTTTCACTTATGACGAATCAGCGATTATTGTTTCCGAAACAGAAACTAAAAAAGCGGTAAAGAATGCGAAAATGTTTGTCAAAATCGTTATCGATTTTATTGAAGAAAATAATCCCCAGATTAAACTTTTATAGTTTTTTGTAGGGGTTGAAAAAAAGACAAAATTAAGATATATTGCATATATATTCCGGTGTGGCGCAATGGTAGCGCGGTTGCCTGTAGACAATACTTGCAGCTTTCTTGAGTAATCAAGATCGAAAAACGAGGTGAATTGCGGGGAACCTAAAGGTTAATACTTATGGCAATCCGCAGCCAAGCCCATATTTTTATGGGAAGGTTCAGAGACTATTCCGAAAGGAAGTACTCCTTTATTTATTTTAGGAGGAAGCGCCTCGCCCCTAACATTCAGTTGAGGGTGATGAGATAGTCCACGCTTATTAGAAATAGTAAGATTACGTGTAAGCAATAGGTTGTAGGTTCGAATCCTACCACCGGAGCCATCGTGTACGAACCGAGCCTAAAGCTCGGTTTTCACGTTTATTTAAGCCGTTAATCGTCGGTTCTAACCCAAGGTATTCCTTTTCAAGTGCGGGATACTCTTTTTCTATCTCTTTCAACCAGTCGTTCGGCTCGATCGTCAGCTTTCCGTCCCTCATTATAGGCGTTTTTCCGATTGCGAGCAGAATTTCTTTCTTCAGTTCTAACCCAGCTTTGCCCATTTCATTCGCTTTCAAAAATGCGGTTCTGGCGTAAGTGGCGAAGTTAAAAGTTTTCTCTGTCAGTTCGAGCCATTTCTCGGCTCTGGTTTCCGTGTTGCGCAGATTATCTTTGCTTTGCGCGATTTTTGTCTGCAATTCGTTTTTCTCTTTTATGAAAGCCTCATCATCGATAAGTTGGCGATACCTCATCTTGGTCAGCTCATCGAGTTCTTTTTGCAAAGTGACCAGATTCTTGTGTTGCATTTCGTAAACCTTGGTACGGTCTTCGATTTCCGTATCGTTCTTTTTGTTCAAACCTTCAAGCGCCCATTCCAGAAACTCGGGCAATATCGTGTACTTTTCGATTTCATTCTCAATGGCCAGCTCCAAATCCTCAACGGAGATGCACTTTTTCTGATCGCATTTCACTTTCATGGTCTTTCTGGTGCAGTGGTAATAAGTGTATTCCTTTATTTGCCCAGTGCTTTTGATATGTTTTCTTTTCGTCTCGGCCGTGTACAAACATCCGCAAACACCGCAACGAATCGCGCCAGTGAAGGCGAACGTATACATTTTCGGGCGAGGCTTGCCTTCACGCCCCAACAGCATTTGCACTCTGTCGTATTCCTCGAGCGTGATCATTTTTTCATGTTGTCCTTCGTATTGTTGGCCGTTAACCTCGATGATTCCCGCGTAAAACTGGTTTGTCAGGATTTTGTAGATACCGCTTCGAGAGAGCGGATTTCCGCCGATTCGCTTGAATTTCCTTGTGCGAAAGCCCCATTCCTCGTTGGCCTTTTCCAGAATCTTGGGAGCGGTGTAATTTCCCGTAAGCATTAAGTCCCACATTTTGCGAACAAGGCTAAACCTTTCAGGATCGGTGATGATGATTTTGTTTTCCTTGTCGTTCAGATAACCGAGCGGAGCGATGCCGTTTTGCCAGCCCTTTTCCAGTTTGCTTTGCAGTCCGCGCTTGGTGTTCTTGCTCAAATCCAGAATGTACTGATTGGCCACACCGCTTTCCACACTGAACAGCAGGACATTATCCTCTGGCAGGTATTGGCGGTCTATGGTCTGGATGGATTTCAGCGTCCCTTGTTGCAAAAGCCAACTCAACTTTCCGCTGTCGATGGGGTTTCTGGATAAACGGTTGATTTGCCAGCACAAAATCCCGCTCGCGTCGCCTTTTTCAATGCGTTCGATCATTTCCTCAAATATCGGGCGATTGTTGGGCTTCTTGGCCGATTTCGCTTCGGTATAAATTTTAACGATGTGCAAATTCAAATCTTCCGCGATTCTTTTTAAACGGGTCATTTGGTCGTCGATGGACTGAACCTGTCGGTCTTCGCTTTCCGACGACTTTCGAGCATACAAAAAGTATTTGATTTTGGGGCTTGCTTGAGTCATGGTCATTGTCATTTTTCTTACTTCAAACATATAGGTTTTATTGAATAATATCCAGTTTTTCGGCTATCTTCGCCCAGATGTTTTCAAATCTTTCCCGAAGTCTCAGATAGCGTCTGAATTTCCGAGTCGGCTGTCCTTTGTAATAACGGGTCTTAGCGTCCGCCAAAGCGCTTTGAATGTTCGGTTTCGTGCTTGATCCGACTCGGAATTTTCCGCTTTCGAATTGGGCGCGATAAGCCACATCGGCGCAATGACGACATCCGAAGAGTCGGCCGACATTGTAAATCACTCCGACCCTGCGACCGCAGTATTCACCATTTCTCGTGATGGGACATTCAAACCAATAACGCCTTCCGCCGTAATTGCAGGCCGTGGTTATGAGTTTGATTTTGTATTGAAATTCGGTCTTTTCTCCCGATTGGGCGTCCATCACCGTATATATAAGTTCGATATAGCCCGCGTCATCACTCTCGTTTTTGATTCTCACCCGAAAACCGACATTGCTTTGCCAATCGTCCAAAACCCATTTGATTCCGCCCGAGCGCCAAGATTCTCCCTGTGGCAGAAAGCCCTGTTTTTTCAGGAAGAAAATGCTTAAGCCGTTGGAAATTTCAGCGATTTTTCTGGTCATTTTGAAACTTGTTACATGCCGAAATCATTAGAGATTTTCGGCTCTGAGTTGAAATCGTCGAACAACATTGAGTCATCCGCATTTTTTACCCCACCCCCTTTTACATCATTGTTTCGAGAGTTGTCCGTCGGCAGTGTCGGATATATCAGGATTTTTCTTTTGTCGTTTTGATCGGGTTCCTGCACGATCAGTCCCGCGGTCTCCAGCATGGGAAGGATTTGCTGACGCAGTTGATTGGTATCCAGCATTCGGCCGTAAACCTCGAAATGCTTTTGCAAAACTTCTTGCCTTGCCAGTCCGACTTTTTGCACAGCCGACAACTCAGCATTTTTCTCTTTCCACGCTTGTAAAATTACTTCCTGATACAGATTGAAAATATAGGGCGGTAAATTGAGTTCTTGGCTGGCGGAAATCACGTCCCATACCGCGAAAGCCTGCTCGATATCCTCATTATTGGCCGTAACGGTCGAACCGTTGCGATCGCGCCACCAAAGGTTGATGAGCGCGAACGATTTGATAAGCGAAATCAAACGCTTGATGTCGCGTTGATGTCTGGGCTTCAGTAGTTTGTTTTTGCTCAAAAATCTATCGACGATTTTTTGTTGTCCCGATATTTTTATCTCCGCGATGTTTTCCTGTTTAATGGCTCTTATTCTTTCTTTCAGCGATTTACGTTCTGGATTTTCCTCAAGCCGGCCTCGATAATTTTGAGAATCCGTTTCTTTTTTGATGCTTTCCAAAATCCCTTGCCTCAATTTTTCCTGATTGATTTCGGGACTCAAAAGCAGAAAGCGCGTGGCTTCCTGTTCGTCGATACGCAGTCCCGCCGTGCAGAAAATCACTGACGGGAAACCTCTCAATAATACATTCTTTGTTTTCAGCCCGAACTTTTGCGACTTGTCCGTTATCTTGAGCATGATTTGCTTTTTGTCGTGTGAAAGCAAAGGGCGGAGTCTGGCCAAAAGCTCGTTGTGGGGTTGATCCAAAAAAATGAGAATTTTGCGAGACAAATCCACCAGATAACCTTTCATTTCCTTGTCATATTCGCCAACGTCGTGAAAGAAAGCGGTCGGACTGCAATATGCCAGCTCAAGCACATCTTCCTCGGGAAACAATCGCGCTATCTCGGTCGGAATATAACTTTTGCCAGTGGAGGACGGCGCATTGTAGCTGATGTTGAATTGAGCGTTTTCCGTGAACGCCGAAAGCTCGCACAAAAAAGTGGCGATTTTGTTTTCTTCGTCTTGCTTGATGGTCAGCCCGAGAATATTCAGCAAGTCTTGCGTGGTCAGCGGTTTGAATTTTGATGTGTCGATTTTTTCGGGATACGGCTTGGCGTATTTGGCGAACAGGTCGTCTGGATCACCGTTGAGTTTGGTCAGATAATCCGTAATGTCTCCACCATCGCCGACTTCTTGCGGTAAGGTGATGATGTGAATTTCGCGTTTGCCGTTGTGTAACATCTTAGCAACACGCTCCGCGCCTTTTCTCCCAGCCTCGTCATTGTCGTAGCAGATGTAAATTTTCTTTTGCTTATCGAATTTATCGCACCAATCTTCTTTGAAAGTCATCGCGCCGTGGGTGGAAGTGACCGCATTGATGTTTCTGAAAAGCAATGCGAGCCTATCCAATTCGCCTTCGCAAATCACCACCTTGTCGTCGTCGTCGTTCAAACTCTCCCAATCGTAAATCTGCGCTTCGGCGCCTTTCGGATATGTGATTTTATCGTTTCCCTCGCTCGGGTCTTGTCTCAATTTGAAAAAGCGATATTCCCCGTAAATGTCTTTGATCGGGATGGTAATCCAGTTTTTACCGTAGAATTTTCCAAAGCCGAGCTTGTGGAGGTCGATAACCCCGTCGGAAAGGCCTCTGTTTTTGAGATACGCGCGAATACGGTCGGGAAGTGCCATAACGGCCTCATCCACCGAACGAGCGTCAAATACGGCCTTACGTTTCGAAACACGGGCTGACAGTTCGGAATTGAGAGCGATATCGCTCAAACCGTCGCCCAAATGCTTGGCCAAGGTGATCAAATTGCCTCTTTCCCCGCATTTCTTGCATTCGTATTGTCCCGTCTCGGCGTTAATGTAAAAATGAGCCTCAGCTCCTTTGCTGTCTTTGTCGCAGTCGTTGAAAAGACAGCGAACGACCAACTCTTTTCCGTTTTCCCTGAACTGAATGCCTTTGGATGTCAGATATTGTTTTGCGGGGATGGTTTCAAAATTTCGGTTCATATAATATTTGTTAATCGATAAAAGTTTTATGTCGCTTGCCGTCGTTGTTTTAAAAGCTCCAAATCCTTTTCGGTCATCGGCTTGTAAATCAATTCGACGAGTCGGAGGAGTTTCACGCCCTGCTCGAAAGCTTCCTCTCGGCTGATTTCTTTGCCAAAGCGGTTTTTGTAGAGGGTTTGAAATTTTGTGATTTGCTCGTCCGACAGCATGCGATTGATTAAGAACTGAATATTTGGTTTTTGAGCCGTTTGATTTGGTTGAAATAGCTCTGCGCGTCAACGGCGGATTTGAAGTCCCAATACTTCTTGATCTCGGCGTCCATATCCCGACCTTTCTTGAGAATGAACAGGACTTTGTTGCGCACCGCTTTGTCCAAGCCGACCAATTCAAAATTAAGGCAAAGCAAATAAGCCACCAAACCGATGTCGTGGCTGTAAAAATTGTTTTCCGTGTCATCGAGCGGAACATAAGTCGGTTCGACGGACGACGAAAGTTTTCGTTGAGTCATATAATTTCGTTAATGGTTAAACGGCGTTTTTGCGCCATAAAAAAATAGCCTTTGATTTCAGGCTACTCTTTGGGCGTTGACTCAACGTTGAACGGTTTTCGCTCAACTATTCGATTGTCTTTTTGATCTTCTTGTTTTGATAATCGATCTGGAAAAAGTCGCTGATTTTGAAAGCGGTCTTGATCTTATCGTTCAATCGCTTGGCCGTGTCGTAAAGCTGTCGCCAGTCCATTTCCAGCTCATCGGTCAGCGTGTCGATTTCCTCTCCGACTCGTGTTTTCAGCGCGGTTTGCACCAATCTGTGTTCAAGCGTGTTCTCGCCCTTAATTTTCAGGACGGTATCGCAAAAATCTCTAAACAGTATTCCTTGGTCGAAGCGGAATCTTGAGGTTTTATCGCTTTTGCTGTTATCGTCCGACTTCGCCTCGTATTCGCCGAGTAATTTCTTGAATTTGTCGGCATCGGGAACGGTGAATTTGTAAACATCTCGATCTTCGATAGAAGAAATAGGTTCAAGTGAATATGGCGTTCCCAATAATTCAATAACACCAAAATCATCCGCCAATTTTTGGAAGATTTGCTTGATTTCGACCTTACTCATGGATTTCTCCAATTCCTTTGGGTCGATTCGGACGGGCTGTCCTTGCGGTGAAATTTCAAGCGTCTCGGCGATGGCTTGGAGAAGCGCCAAAACTTTGTTGTCTTTTGTCATGGTCATTGTAATTTCGAGTCATTTTAGGGTTGCGGATATTTTTTATCTGCTGTAAAATAATGTTAGCAAATGTTAAGTGATAAATCAATGCTTAAAACAGACCAAAACGACCAAGCTCTACCCGAACTCCTGACCCTCAAAGAGGCGTCGGAAATTTTAAATTGCCACCCCAACACTTTACGGAAGTGGGACAACAAGGGAATCCTGAAAGCCGTACGCTTCGGCGAACGGCAGGACAGGCGCTATCGCAAGGAGGATATTTTGAAATTTATCAAGAAAAATATCTAACCTTGGATCCCATGTTCATTTGGGAGAAGAAAAATAATTATAATTACCATGACACAAGCTCAAGCCATACAAGAATTAACAAAAACCTTTGATATCAATGCCATCTACGCATATAGGGTTTTTTTGCAGGCCAATAAAAACAACTTACTCGAAGACGCTAAGAAGATCATAGATTCAAAACCGAAACCTTTTGTTAAGTGGGTTGGTGGGAAGAGGCAATTACTAAGTCAATTCAGATTGCTTGGCTTGTATCCACCGTTTGGATTTAATCCACTTACTGCGAGTTATTTTGAACCGTTCGTTGGTGGTGGTGCGGTATTCTTTGATTTGCTCCCAGAGAAAGCAGTTTTGTCAGATTTGAATCATGAATTGGTGACTACATATAACGTAATAAAAAATGACGTTGATGGGCTTATTCTGGCTTTAAAGAAACACCAACTTGATAAAGAATACTTCCTAGAAGTTAGGGATTATGATGTCGCTCAACTTTCAGATATCGAGATTGCTTCACGATTTATCTTTTTAAATCGTACTTGTTTTAATGGCATGTATCGCGTTAACAGCAAGGGAAAATTTAATGTGCCGTTTGGCCGATATAACAATCCGTTGATTTGTGATGAGGATAATTTAAGAAAAGCTTCTGACGCTTTACAGTCGGTTGAAATAAAAAAACAGGATTACAAGGAAGTTTTGAAGCATGCGGGAAAAGGAGATTTTGTGTATTTCGATCCGCCTTACTATCCTGTCAGCAGGACGGCCTCTTTTACTTCATATACCAGCCAATCGTTCTTGGAAAAAGAACAGACAGAATTACGCGATACGTTTGTTGAATTGGCGTCTCGGGGTTGCTATGTGATGCTTTCAAATTCCGACACCCCATTTATTAACGATATTTATTCAAACCTTAAGGGGATAAAGATCTCGAAAGTATCCGCAGGAAGAGCGATCAACTCCGATGCGAGCAAACGCGGTAAAATTTCGGAGGTTGTTATTACTAACTATTAAAAATATGAAAAATTTTGAACATCTCATCAGTACTTTCAAAAGCTCGATTAAAACTTGGGATTATTTTGTAAATTGGAAAAAAGTTTTCGAGAATAAATCGGAGCTGGAAATCACTTTAAACAAACTCAACTATTTATTGGGGAAGGAAAATCTTCTAGTCGAATTTAGCAAACTTTTTACGTCCAACCCTGACATAGTGAAGGCCTTTCCTGTCCTATTGGCCGTGCGTGAAAACAAGCTTGAAATTTTTGATAAACAAGAGCGCACTACAGAATTATTTGATTTTTCATTAACTACCAATACTGCCGAAAAGTATTATGAATTTTTGGAAAAATCTGGTCTTGCAAAGCTGTTTCAGAAGGACGGTGTTAAAAATCTTGTTGATTATGTGATGGGTGTTGAAGTCGGCCTTGATAGTAACGGCAGAAAGAATCGCGGAGGTACTCTTATGGAGGAGATTGTTGAACAGTTTATTAAGGATTTTTGTGCTAAACACGGATTTGAATATCTCGCGCAAGCACGTTCGACGGCGATTCAGAATAAATGGGGCGTAACCGTGAGGGTTGATAAGTCTGAACGAAGTTTTGATTTTGCAGTATTTAATCCCAAAAATAACAAGATTAAACTATTCGAAACAAACTTTTATAACGGAGGCGGTTCAAAACTTAAAGCCGTATGCGGTGAATTCAAAAGTCTTTTCGATGAGTTAAAAGTTCAGAATATTGATTTCGTCTGGGTAACTGACGGTCTTGGGTGGCATACAACAAAACGGCCTCTTGAAGAAACTTATAACCACAACGAATACCTCTTTAATCTACAGATGTTGGAAGACGGCGCGCTTGAGGAACTTAAATGGTAGCTATGGGAACAAATAATTTAAATCCAGAAAATTTTGAACTTGAATGCACATCGGTATGGGCATTTCCTCGACGTGGAAATTGGGCAACGCACACATCTGACTGGAGGGGTAACTGGGCGCCAGAGGTCGCTCGAAATTTGATTTTACGTTACTCCAAAGAAGGCGATGTTTTGCTCGATCCAATGATTGGTGGCGGAACAACCGCCATTGAATGCAGGCTTTTAAATCGCAATATTCACTGTTCTGATATTAACGATATTGCCATTGAGAGGACTAAAAAATGTTTGAATTTTGATGTCGATAACAAGTCTTGGCAAAAGGTCGTTAAGGCTGATGCCAGAGATTTGAAGCACATTGAATCAGGTACTGTTGATTTTATCCTTACGCATCCGCCTTATGCGGATATTATCAAATACAGCGAAGGAAAAATTGAGACGGATTTATCGAATATTCACAGCATCGATGCCTTCGTGGCTGAAATGGGGAAAGTTTCCAAAGAGCTTTTTAGAGTGCTTAAGAAAGGCAATTACTGCGCAATTTTGATCGGCGATACCCGAAGGAACAAAATGTACCAACCTTTGGCCTACCGAGTCATGGAGGAGTTTTTAAAAGCAGGCTTTAAACTCAAAGAGGATATCATTAAACGCCAGTTTAACTGTAAGGCGACTGGGTTCTGGGTAAATAAATCGAAAGAGGCAAATTTTCTTTTAATAATGCATGAACACATTTTCGTTTTTCAAAAGATTTAATTATTTAAACCATTACGGTAAAAACTTTTTAAAAATTCCCATGAAGGCAATTTTGGAAAAAATAAAGAGATTAATCGCTAAGACCGTATATATAATACGTTATTTTTTATTTAACCTGTGCCAAACAATCCGATGGGTTTCGAGGTTTTTGCAAAAGTTGTGCGTATATTTTTTTATAGCTACCTATTTTTTCTTGGTCATCGCGCTTGCATTTTATATACCACAAAATTTTCAGTTCAATGTTAATAATGGTGAGTTGATACAGATATTTATTGGCCTTGGAAGCGTCCTGATGGGGATTATTGCGATTATTTTTTCAGTTTCAACATTCTTGATACAAAATGCAGCTTCAAATTTTTCTGCAGGATTTTATGAAACGATGACTAAGGATAAGGTCACAAATGGGATATATCTATACGCAGGGATTTCTTCGTTCATGTTTTTTACCTGCGCTTTTCTAGCAGCGACAAATTTTGCTACTAACCGTGAATTTCAGATATATAGCGTAACGAGTACTATATTAATTTTAGGAAGCATTTTCCCGTTACTATTTGTTCTGTTAAATAGGATTAGAGCCAGAATTAATCCTTTTTCGGGACTACGATTAGTCAAAGGTGATACTCTTAATTATTTAAATCAGCTTGATAAACATGCGTCATCAGTTTCGAAATTATTTTCGTTGAATCCAGATGCTAAAAAAGGTGATGAAAAAATGTTTAAAGCACAGGTATTTAATGCCAATAAGCCTCTTTTAAATGAAATTAACGCCCGCCTAACATACTTATTTGATTTTCACGATAAAGCGCTTAATTCAAAGGAAAAGAAACTTGCGTTGACTGTTATTGATGTAATAGCACAAATTCTATCAAAATATTTAGAAATTCGTCGCGAATCATCATTGGCCGTTCCATCTGGTATTTTTCTTGCCTTTCAGAGTGATTCTCAATCATTTCTAACCCCAAATCTTGAACGCCTTGTATCTATCGGAACGCAATATATAAAAAACGAAGACGATACTGGGGCTTCGCATATTGCATCAGCTTTAGGCTCTCTTTGTTTTGAAGCTAATAATGTTCAGACCGTTAATCATTGGCCGACTGGAGAAAATGCAGTCTTGTCTCAATGCCAAGGATATTTAAATCAATATCTAGATATAGCTATAAAAAATGGGAATATCGAAGTCTTGTATCAAGGGTCAAAATGGCTCGGTTCATTGGGTGTTTTAATAGTAGATAAAAATAATAACCTTGGATTAATTACTATTTTCAACGAACTCTTTAAAATAGCCAGTTTCGGCATTGTGGTGAGTTCTCCCTTGCATAAAGTAGTTTATCAAGAAGCTTTAAAAGCATATACAACTATTTTAAATAAACTGGCCTATGCAAGATATTTTGATACAGGTGTCCATACGAAGACAATTTTTGAACATCTAACCGCACTCATTGGTGCAGCTTTTAACACGGTTGCAGGAAGAGGCTTAGAATCATCGTTCGATACTATAACGGGACTTTCATCAATTTTTGAAGGCATTGAAGAGATAATTTTTAATTTGGTACAAAGAATTGAAAAAACTGAAGAAGAAAAAGACAAAAGAAGCGATAAGAGACTTCTCTTTGAAATTACGGAAAACCTGAGCTCAACCGCGAGAACGATGGCAGAAAAGATTAAAAATGCTGATCATCTTTTAGTCGGAACTATTGTAAAAAGTATTTCTAATATTTGTAATCTATTTATATCGCTCACGCAGAAGAAGGGATGGGAGTCTGACAATGCTAAATTAATTGATTTAATAAAGTCCTTAGTATATAAACCTAATTTCTTCGTTCACAATGCCCTTAAAATAGAAAATACTTTAAATGGATTCGACGAAATAGTTGAATCGTATGCAAGAGTTGGTTTGGTGGCGGTAGACAAAAATATTTCAGCCATTTCGGAAATTGCTATAGATCAAATTTCTTCAATTGCTAATCAAATGCTAGAAAAGGAAGCAGGGTCTCGATTTGGCTTCACTGAACCGAGAATAATGGAGAGAGCCTGTTATATTGGCATTCTTGCTCTAAAAAAAGGACATGTTGATTTAGTCAAGAAACTTAAGCCACTTATTGCAGATTTTGAAAAAAAATATAGCGACCACTGGTTTTCAAATCTTCCCGAAGGTTATGAGCCAACAAGCCCAACCAAAGAACAATTGCTACACGAATTGGTACGAATCAAAGAAAATTTTGATCAATATGACGGTGGTGCTTATAGCAGGGAAATGAGAAAACAATTTATGGATCGTTCAGAAGATTTACTTGTATCAATGATAGAGAAAACTGATATCGATAATTTTACCCGTGAAATATGGGGCGTTGAAATTGAAATTAAAAGACGATCGATATTTTGAGAAATACACGCAAATTGCAAAAAACTGTTTTATGAAGCCATCGTTTGACTTAAACAAAATCAAATTCGCCACAGATCAGCCGACTTTCGATAAAGCCGTTGATTTGTACGAAAAGGGCAAAGTGACGCAGTTCCAAGAAGGTATTGGGGCATATTCGGCCGTTGTCCTCGGAACTCGTCCTTATCGTGTATCAATCGAAGCGCGACGTTTCGGTTTGGGAAACTGCGAATGTTATCTTGGCCAACAAGACACGCTTTGTAAACACATGATCGCCTTATTGATTTGTGCCGTAATGGACGGTCAAAAGTTGACCAAGGAGGAAAAGAATCGAGTCGATAGCCCTGTTAGTAGCGGAAAACGAGGAGAATTGAGCAAAGAGAAATTAACTCAGACAAAAAAAGCCATTACTTCGGCCATAAGTTACATAAAACCATATAATGTTCCGTCTCGTCTTTGGTTTTCTTATCAAAATTCGCTTGATGAAGGTTGCGCTCGCTTGGCAAAATTGGTTTCTGATTTGCCTGTAAGCAAGCAAACCGCCGATTTGCTGATTGATTTACTATTACGTCTGGATAAAAAATTGTGTACGGGCGGTGTTGATGAGACCTGTTTCGGTTGGGAGGAGCCATTGGTGAAAATCGTCGATGAGGGTTTAAGCTCAAAACAATAGTGAGTCGCGGGGTGGGGTAAGTTTTATTTCACCGCATAAGCGCTCAAGTCTGGGATGTAAATGTATTCGTTTTGGCTTTGAATGATCGTTCGAACGTTGTCGACTATTCGGAGCCCTTTAGAAACCGACTTTTGTCGGTTTTTGTTTTTTGTGGTATAGTTTTTATATATGCTATCTGAATTAAAAATTGAAGATTTAGGATATAATGAATTCTTTGAATCGAAGAGAAAAGAGATGAACTTAGATGATTTTTCTGTTGCTAGAGTTACGTCGGAACACAGGGAAGCGTATGAATTAATAAATCAAAATGGTAAGTTTTTAGGAAGAATAACGGGAAAGCAGATGTTTGGTGCTTCATCAAGAGAAGATTATCCTGCTGTCGGAGATTGGGTTTTAATAGAAGAATTAGGAGATCAAGCTGTTATTCATAAGATTTTACCAAGAAAAACAGTAATTAAAAGAAAACATGGAGATAGGGATGGTGTTAGAAAAAGAGCAGAAGTCCAAATTATTGGAACTAACATTGATGTAGCTTTTATCGTTGAATCAGTTAATAGGGATTACAGTCTTAATCGTTTTGAAAGATATTTGACTATCCTTGAAGATCAGAAAATCAAGCCAGTTATTATTTTAAACAAAATAGATTTAATTTCTCAAGAAGACCTAGATTCTATAATGTCAGAAATTAAGAATAGATTTAAAGATGTAGATATTCTTTTAACTAGTACTGTAAAAGAACAGGGATTGGACGAATTAAGATATTATATTGAAAAGGGTAAAACATATTGTTTTCTTGGTTCGTCAGGGGTTGGCAAGTCTTCTTTAATTAATAAGTTGATTGGAGAAGATATTATTAAAACAGGAGAGATAAGCGAATATAGCAATAGAGGAAAGCATGTTACCACAAGTAGAGAAATGTATTTTTTGAAAAGTGGAGGAATTGTAATAGATAATCCAGGAATGAGAGAAATAGGTATGACAGATGTTAGCACAGGTATAGACAATTTGTTTGATGAAATCATTGAGTTGGGAAAGAATTGTAAATATAGAGACTGTACTCATACAAATGAGCCTGATTGCGAAGTTTTAAAAGCTTTAGAAGATGGAAGATTAGATAAAGATAGATATAATAATTATATTAACTTAAGAAAAGAAGTTAGTTATTATGAGATGTCTGATATTGAGAAAAGAGAAAAAGAGCGTGATTTTGGTAAGCTTATCAATAGGGTCAAGAAAGACCTAAAGAAATACGAATAAATAATATGGAATATAAAAAAGCCATTGATATTTTATTAAAATTATTGAAAAAAGATAGTATTAATCATGAAGAAAAAGAAGCGATAACTCTTGCAATAGGATCTCTTGATTGCGGTTCTTTATTCAAAAATAGATTTAAGGGTATAATTAAAGCAAGAAAAACAAAGATAGAAAAAGATGTTAATAAATAGCACAAAGAAAAAAGTTATTTTATTATTAATTATTTTATTTATCCTTTTGATTTCTATCGGAGTAGTTTTATTTTGTTGCCCAGAAAAAGAATCAATCTCTAGTTTTAGTAATGAAGAAACTAGCAAGTACGTTAAAAAACCTATAGATACTTCTAATTGGAATGAGTATATAAACAATCAGCTGGGTTTTTCAATCAAAATTCCTCCTAATGTTTTTGCGATTGGATGTGAAAAAAACAAAATTGAGCCTTTAAAAATCATTCAAGACAATAATGCAGTGTATATTTTAGAAGATTATTATAATTATGATAATAACGGAAATTGCATTAAATTATCTTATTCTTTGGAAAAGATACGAAAAGAATTTAATGAATATAGCGGAGAAGTATATTATAGTCCTCATCTTGGCTGGAGAATTTTAATAAATAATATTGACAATGAGGATGATATTTTAAAATACGTTAAAGAAAGTTTTGGTTCCGGGTGCTCAATAGAAAATAAAAAACTTCAAGACGACGGAAACTACAAGATATATCTTAAGGGAGAAAGAAATAGTGATTCTGATCCTTGGTGGGGAAATTGTCTTTTAAACTTTTCTTACAGAGTGATTTATTCTCCCCAGACACATAAATTAATGTCTGTTGTTTTGGGGCAAGAATGTAAATTTCAAAAAACAAATCCAGAATTATTAGATCCGTTATATGAGTGTTATGACGAGGAAATGATTAATACATTTAAATTTAAAATATAATAGGTCGATATAATTAAAACAATCTAATTCAAAACATGAAAAAAATTATTCGTTTACAATTTATAGTTCTTGTTTTAGGAACAGTCTTTGCGTGGATTAATTTTGCTTTAGAGCTTATAAGTTGGTTGAACAAAAAAGAATGTATCACAAGTTGTACGCCTGGATTAGTAAATCCATTTTTGACTCCTTGTTTTTATGGAGCAATCTTTTTTACAATCGCATTTTTCTTAAGCCTTATTTTATTAATAAAAAACAATAAAAAATAATATGGAAAAAATAAAAATAGATAATCAAGGGTGCGGAATAATCTGGTTTGTTGGGTGGCTATTTACAATAGGATTCCTACAATTATCTTTTTGGCAAGGAGTTTTAGCTATAGCTATCTGGCCATACTATATAGGAGTCTTTGTAAAAAGTATAATATAATCTTTGTTTAAACACTCATTCTAGGGTGTTTTAATTTATGGTATAATTGATTCATAATAAAATTTTACAAAATATGAATAAAAAGTTAATTTATTTAGTTTTGTCAGTCTTTATATTAATAATACTGGCTATTTGCGGATATTTTATTTGGCAGGGAGAAACAAAGACTAACAGCACTGTAGATAATTTAAAAACAGAGTCGTTGCCTCAATTATTAACTTACAGCAATGTAAAATATGGTTATGAATTTAAGTATCCAGAAGAGACGAGAACGTTAGGAATGTCTGCATTAAATGCTTCTCCTGTTTTTGTTTTTGATAAAGACAATGAAGACGCAATGATAGAAATAAAGGTTGTCACACCAAGTTGGTTTTCTGAAAATTATCCAAGTTGGAAACCAGAAGCAGGACTAAATCTCAAAACCTATTTAGTTGGAAATAAGACGGTTATGGATGTTAAGAATTTCAATAATGATACGTATAGAATGCTTGTTGCTGGGGAAGCTAATGGATCAAGTATTGTTTTAGCAAAACAAAACAAACAAACAGATTTTCTTGATAAAATATTTGATACTTTAATTTTAACCAATCAAGAGAGTTCAATAAACGAATTAAAGAAAGAGTTTTCTTATCCATATGCTGTTTCTTGGAGAGAAAACAATGTAGAGTTTTCATTGAAAGAAGTATTTTTAGGTAAAACATTAGCCCCCCAAAGAACATATGACGGTAAGGGAAGTTTTTTTCAAGAAAATGAAGAAATATATGCTTTAAGTTTAGTTTTTAAAATAACTAATTATAATAGTACTCATCAATGTGTAAATTTAAACCTTAGAAGAGTTGTTAACGAGGAAGGAGACATGGTTGCTGCAAATACTGATCAGTTTCATTTTAGTCAATCTGGAGGATGCATGATTCCTGGCGGAATTTCAGAAACTCAAAAAGTTGTATTTGTTGTTCCAGAAACAGACAAAACTTTTGAAATGACAACATTTGGATTGTCATCTAATGTTTTTTTCACAATCAATCTTTTAGAAGCAGATGGCAATGTAAGAACAGAACCAAGCCTACAATTAGAAAAAAGCATAGAAGAGGAAGGATTGAGAGAGCTTCAACCATACAATGCAAATGTTTTTGTATGTAAAGACGGAGGAAATAATTTTTATCGTACGATAGGGCAGGCTTCTAAATTACAAAATTGGTTTGTTTATGGAGGATGTCCTCTTAGTAAGGATTATAAGGTAATGCCAAACAAAGAAATAGTTTTAGATATAAAAACAGATATCAGTACATGTACTGATTGTGTTTGCAATTATCCAATTTTTTCTATATATGAATACAGAGGATCTGAATTTATAAAAACTAAAGATTTCAATTTTTATAAAGAAAGTGGAGGGGTTTTGGAAAAAGTTTACTATACGCCAAACACCGATAGGATAAAAATTGTAGCCGAAAAGTGTTTTTATCTTAACGTTTTTCAAGAAGGAGAAGCTGATAAAAGAATTACTCTTAATTCTTTAAATGACGGGCAACCTTTACAGGTTGGGAAAACATATAAAATTATATGGAGTTCAGCCAATTTAAATGGCAATATTAATATGGAGCTTGTTAATAAAGAAGATGTGGAGGGAAAATCTGGAGCCACTAGTTGGGAGATTAATTATAATAGAATACCTCTCAAAAATGGAACATACGAATGGAAGCTCGATGGACTTCCATCGCAAGACCAGAGTGCTTTGTATAAAATACATATATTTTCTAATGAAAATGTTTATATAGAAGATTATAGTGATAATTACTTTAGTATTACTAAGTAGTTGTATATTTAATACGATATTATAAATATTCAAGGGCTGCCTTTCAAATAAGGCAGTTTTTTGATAGAATAAAGAAAAATCATATGTTAAGTATTATAATTCCTACCCTAAATGAAGAAAAGAACATAGGGAAGCTATTGGATTGTATTTTAAGCCAAAGCATGGGCAAACAAGTAGAAATTATTGTTGTTGATTGTAAGTCAGATGATTCTACAGAAGAAATAGTTAAAAAATACCAAAAAAACAATAGTTTTATTAAATTAGTAGTTTCTGACATTAGAGGGGTTTCTCATCAAAGAAATCTTGGAGCAGAGAACGCAAGCAATGAAAAACTGCTTTTTTTAGATGCAGACGCCTTGCTTCCTGAGGGATTCTTGGAGGAAAACTTAAAAGAAATAAATAAAAGAAATCTTGGAACAGCTGGTTGTTATGTTTTGCCGATGAGTGATAAGATGGTTGATAAAATATATCATGAAACTTTAAATTTTTGGTTATGGTTAATGCAGGTTGTTTATCCTCACATGCCAGGGTTTTGTATTTTTTCGACTAAAGAAATTCACAAGAGCCTTAATGGTTTTGACAAAACGATTAAATTAGCAGAGGATAATGATTATGTTAATAGATCAAAGAAGATAACCAAGTTTAGGATGCTTAACTCTAAAAGAATTTGGTGTTCAGTAAGAAGATTTAACAAAGAGGGTTATATTACTACAGGCATTAAATATATTTTATGTCCTATTTATAGGATTTTATTCGGAGAGATAAGGTCAGATATATTTAAGTACAGATTTGGCCATTATGAAAATAAATAGGTATGGAAGAATTAAAAGATTATTTTTTATCTAAAACAGGAGCAAAGATTTTTTATAGATATGACAAAAAAGAAAAAGATTTTCCAGTAGTTTTTCTTTTACATGGTTGGGTTATGAATTACACTGCCATGGAAATGACAAGAGAGTTTTTAAATAGCAAAGGAATATCAACCTTAAATATTGATATAAGGGGGCATGGATATTCTGAGGCAGATGCTTTTTCTTTTGATCTCGCAGTTGATGATATAAGGGGAATAATAGAAAAAGAAAATATTAAAGATATTATAATGTTTGGTTATTGTATGGGAGGAATGATTGCTTCTGAATTTGAATCAAGATATCCTCAATTTATCAAAGGAATGGTCTTTGTTAACACAACATATTTTAATCCAGCCTTACAATTTCCTTATATTGATTTAAGATTGTTAAGGTATTTTTTTAAGAATTTATATAAAATACTTAAAGACAAAGAAAAGAATTGGTATTTTTATAAATCATGGATTAAATTATTGTTTGGTGGTATTATGCCCAAGAAATTAGAGGATAGAACATTTAAACACTTCAAATATAATGAAGGGAATAAAATGATAGATTTTAAAGATTACGTAGACAAAACAGATAAAACGGATATTTTTATTCACTATGAAGGATTGATAAGAACAGATCATAAAATAGTTGAGGAAGCTTTTAAAACAATGTCTCGTATGAACCTAAAACCTCAATTCTCTAAAATAGATGTTCCAACTTTTATTATTGCTAGTAAAAACGATGCTATTTGTAGGACAAAGATTGCTCAGAAAATTAAAAAAATGGTTCCTAATTCAGAAATACACATTCTTGAAAAGTCTGATCATTTGTCTATTCTTCAAGAAAATAAGGAAATTAATAATTTAGTTTATAACTTCTTTAAGAGAAAGTTTAATTTGCAATAATGAAATACGTTTTTCCATACGAAGAGCAATTAGAAAGAATAAAAAGACTGGAAGAAGATATTCAGCGTTTTTCAGTTTCAACTGATGATAATTTCAAGAATGCTATAGATGCTTTTACTTCTTTTTTTATTCAATGCTATCACTTGCGTGATTGGTTGGTTGAAAGTAGATATGGTAGAAGAGATATAGATATATTTATTTCTAAAAGTCCCTACTTGTCTGTTTGTAGAGATTTGGCGAATAAGCAGAAGCACAAGACAATAGATAAATACGAGCCTCAAAATCATTTTGTAGAACATAAAGATTCAGGAATATTGAGTCCAATCGTTAGATATTATGACCCCACAAGAAAGCAGAATAGGTTCGGAGTTGATGTTGAAGAGTTTGGAACATTATTAGACGTTGTTGATTTAGCTGAAAAGTGCATTGAAGAATGGCAAAGATTCTTATACATATATTCAATTTAATAATTAATTAAATAAAAAAATATGAAAGGATTTATAAATTTCATTAGAGA
>Ga0302250_1000196_pt1 | contig 75149 bp, 64 predicted proteins | sample AAG_RA_Asp_MG_FD_193536 | JGI IMG/M metagenome (GOLD analysis project Ga0302250, IMG submission 193536) | Enriched activated sludge microbial communities from anaerobic digester in WTTP, New Holstein, Wisconsin, United States - AAG_RA_Asp | ecosystem: Engineered > Bioreactor > Anaerobic >... | reverse complement strand
TAATAATTGGCATTTTAACCAAAACATTAAAGATTTTGATGGCACTTGCTGGACCAAGCCAGGGGCAGTGACTGGTGTTAATTGTCTAAATACTAAAGATTGCCCTAGTGGGCAATATTGTAATAGTTTCAAGGCTAAGGTAGTAAGAGATACTAGGCGGCTTATTGATCTAGCTTCAATTAAAGCTAAATTGGAACAATATCGTACTACCTATAATCATTATCCTAGCCTGGAGGCCGGTACTTATCTAACCAATAAAACCCTATCTGTTTGGCCTAGTTGGCAGAAAGTTTTAGCCATTAAATTAAATTCGCCCCTGCCAGTAGATCCAATCAATAAATTAGGTGAATGTCCTGCTGGCTATAATCCGGAAACTTGTTGGAATGAACAGCAACGAAACTTTGCCACTACCTGGCCAGACCTGCCTGATGGCAGTCGCAGCTACCAATATGAATATATTAATAGTACTAAATATACTCTTTGTGCTAATTTTGAATCTAGTTGCTCCAACCTTAATAATCTTAGTTGTTCCGGCACTACGGTTAATCATGGACCGGTAATTGAATGCCCTCTATTAAGGGGACTGGCCAGAAAACCATTTACTCGTTATGTGGCCATTTATGATAATGAGGGAGATGCCATTAATCCCCAGATCACTGTTACTCCAACTGCGTTAGCTGACTGGCAGCCCCTGTCTGTTGAACTCGTCAATAACAGACAACAAATTAAAATAAGTTCGGCCGAAACTGGTTATAGTGGTCGCTATGCAATAACAATAACCGCTAAGGATAGTCAAGGCGCTGTTACCAACCAACAATGTTCTATTGTGATTGGTAATGGCTTATGTGGCAATGATCAATTAGATAGTGGTGAAGATTGTGATGCGCTAGAGGATATCGCTACCGGTCCGGAAGATTCAGGTCCGGATCGACAATATGCCTGTGGCGATAAATGTCAATTCCTGGGTGGTTGGTGCGGCGACGGTCAGATTGAGTCAGAGTATGATGAAAATTGTGATTGCGGTAATAACCTAAAATATTGTAGGTGGGCTAAGGTAGGTGAGAATAAAAATGAAAGCTCAGTTACTAATCAATATGAATGCCAAAATTGTATACAAACCGGCGGCTATTGTGGTGATGGACAAAAAAACGAGGTTGAGCCCTGCGAATCGGGGTCTACATATACCTCTCCCAGTCGTGCTTCCTCCAGTTATACAGCACAATATCAATGCGATACCGATACTTGTACTACCTTCGGCGGCTATTGTGGTGATGGTTCTATTCAAGCTGATTTTAGTGAAGTCTGTGAGGCTACTATTTGGCAAACACCAACCCCAGAAAATACTAGTTTAACCTATCAATATAGTTGTGATGCCGGTACCTGTTTAGCTAATACCGGTGGCTGGTGCGGCGATGGGGTTGTTCAGTCCAATTTTCACGAAGTCTGTGAGGCTAGTACTTGGCAAATACCAGCCCCAGAAAATACTAGTTTAACCTATCAATATGGCTGTGGAGTAGATACTTGCCAAGCTAATAACGGCGGCTATTGTGGTGATGGTTCTATTCAAGCTGATTTTAGTGAAGTCTGTGAGGCTACTATTTGGCAAACACCAACCCCAGAAAATACTACTTCAACCTATCAATATAGCTGTGGAGTAGATACTTGCCAAGCTGATACCGGTGGCTGGTGCGGCGATGGTATTATCCAAAATAACTATGGTGAAACTTGTGATTTTAATGAAAGTTTTGAGGACTTTCAAACGAGAATGAATGACAGTAATATTGACCAGAATTATTACAATAGATTTCAATCAACTTGCCAGAATCAGCATTGTAATATAATGTGTTTTGATCTTGATAATGATGGCCATGGTATTAGTGGATATAATACTGGATGCACTGCTGCTGCTACTGATTGTGATGATAGACCAGCTGGTGCTGACGGCCTCTTTAATAATGCCGATGATGGTAGAAATATTAATTCCGGCCAACCAGATGACTGCAGTCAATATGATGGTATAGATAATAATTGCGACGGGTCCCCGGATAATCGGGCTCAATTAGGTGGAGTGGTTTGGTCGGTTGATTTTAATGATGATTCATCGGGTCAGGCTTTATGGGATCGTGCTGTCCCTTTTGGTAACTCTTGTGCTACAACAACTTTAGATACTGGAGGATCGGTGAAATTATCACAAAATTATAATAATTGTCAGCAGTGGCCAAATCAATGTACTAATTTTAATTGTAATGTTGAGGGTTGTTCATGTAATAATCAATCATTAACCGGATTAACTTGGGATATGCTTAGTTTTGCCCAGGCCACTACTGCACCAGACCAATTATGGCTAGAGAGCGGTGGTAATTATGTGATAACTTTTCAATATAAAGGCTCAGCTAATTTTCTTCATCCTACTACAACGGTAAGGGTCAATCAACAAACCACCACGCCGGTTAATCAAATAAGTTGGGCATTAAGGAATTCAAATAATGCTAATATGTTGCCCGTCAGTTTTGTAGCTACCTCGACTAATCTTGTTCAGGCCACTACTTATTCTGATTTTAATAATTATTTAGGACACTTTCAATATCAAAACATAAATCAGCCTCATTTTTCTATCTTTGTCGGTCGCAACAATATAAATCCAGGTGGAGCTTCTGTTAATATTGATAATGTGGCTATTAATGTTTGCCGTAATCATTATCCTTGCCCTGATAACTCAACAGAGTACTGCTGGTGCGGTGATGGAAGGACAGATTTATCCGAGGAGTGTGATCCTAGTGATAGTTATTATACTCACCCCTATCCAACCACCACTACCTCAACTAAACAATATGGCTGTTCACCCATAACTTGTAAACATAATGTGGGGGGGTATTGTGGTGATAATATTGTTCAATCGGTGTATGGAGAAATATGTGATAACCCCTTAGGTACAGCAAATACCTCAGCAAATAGCAGCAATAATCAATATTATTGTTATAGATATAGTAGTACTTTACGTTGCGTTTCTAGTACTGGTGGCTGGTGCGGTGATGGAATTATAACATGGTCAACGTCCACTCGTGATGGTTCTGTTTATACTTATTACCCTCGTGAAAGATGTGATTATAACAGTAACCCCAAATATTCAATAACTCCAGAATATAGCGATAGGAGCTCTCAATATGAATGCCATACTTCAACTGCCTGTACCACAACCGGTGGCTATTGTGGCGATGGTACTGTTCAAGCGGAGCATGGAGAATCTTATGATTGTGGAGGTGGCATTAAATGTTGTTTTCAAGATACCGACTCTGGCAGAATACGTGTATCAAATTGTGTACGGAATACTAGTACTTGCGGTGACCACCACGAAGATTCTTGTTTTGAGCAGTGCGATTACGAAGACGGTTATCACCCCCCACCTGGCAGTACTAGCCAGGCTGTACAATATGAATGTACGCCCCCTAGCTTCCCCCGCAACAACCCCGGGGAATGTCGCGATTCTGGTGGCTATTGTGGCGATGGTATACTTCAAGATACCTATGATGAGCAGTGTGATTATAATGTAACAACTACTTCAGCTGTGAATTGGAGCACTTCCACCGAATATTGTGATGAGAATTGTCAAAAGAAAACAATACAAGCGGCCGATGGACCCGAGTGGACTACTGTTCCGGGCAACTCAATGCTTGACACCTCAGACTTTCAAGTAATGAAATATCAAGCCCATATTTTAGGACATAGCGCACATGTTCACGAACCAATAGTTTGTAACACTAGTACTAATAATTGTGTCTTAACAAAGTCCTCCATCAACACTCCTTGGTTAGCTCTAGTTTCTCGGTCAATGGCTTATGACATGTGTGCCGCCATTGGAGCCCACCTAATTACTAATGAGGAATGGATGACCATTATTAGAAACGTTGAAAATGTGGACGATAATTGGTTGGGTGGAGCAGTTGCCCAGGGTCATCTCAAGACGAGTAGCTCAAGTTTTATTCTTTCTAATGGAGAAACGGTGTCTGATTTACTTAGTAACTATGAGGAGCACATTAATTCCTATATTGTTCCCAGTGAAGGACAATGGCCCACCCTTATTTCGGACGACAGCTGTGATGATAACTATTATACTAGTTGGGGGAATGATTGTCTCACTTATAATAGGTATAGTTCTACTCAGCTTTACTATCCTTATAACGCCATAGGCAATTGGGGCACATTAGACTCCAATAAATTCCTACCAGGTTATTATGCTACTGGCACAATAACAAGCCGTGACGTGGGTTATGGCGCTATACAGCTTTCGAAGAATGCTCCTACCATGCAATACTACTTACTAAGAAATGGTTATGAGGACTCTTCTAATTATCACTATGGTAATAAAGGATTGTTACAATTAAAATTTCTTAGTTCTGAGGCTGCGTACCAGGCTGCCTTTAGATGTGTAAGAGATATTACACCATGAAACATTATAATCAAGAGACAAATAAATACGTTAAGTTAATTATTGTTACCGCCACTATATTATTAATTTTGGTTGGCTTATTGATCTGGCACTTTATTCAGCAAAATAACCAACAAACTAGTAATATCGGAGTTACTACTACTCAAGAAATTGTTGAGATAAACCCAGATGACCCCGATGGTGATGGGTTGGATAATATTATGGAGCAGGCTTTTGGTAGCGACCCTTATAAGGCTGATACCGATGGTGATGGAATTGATGACTGGCATGAAAAAGCGCTAGGTACTGATCCGCGGAATCCGGATAGTGATGGTGATGGGGTCAATGATTACCAAGAACTTTATATTGACTTAACCAATCCGTTAGGTCCAGGGGATTTAGATAGCGATGGCGATAAATTAAGTGATAAGCAAGAGTTAAAATTGGGCTCTAATCCTCATGCCTCAGATAGCAATCAAGATGGAATAAATGATGGCCAAGCGCTAGAGCAAGGAGTGGATTTGACCAATAATGATTTTGATAATGATAAAATAACTAATTTTGAAGAAAAATTACGAGGCACTGATCCTTTAAAGGCCGATACCGATGGTGATGGAGTTGATGACTGGCATGAGATTTTTGGAAATCCACCTCGAGATCCTTTAGACCCATCAAAATAGAAAATAACCAATTAAGGCAATTACCAAACCTAATATAACCCCAGCGGCAGTTTGCTTGGGGGTATGGCCAATCTTTTCTGTAAGATGCGGATATCGTTTATCTAGGTAGTTGTCATCATCTAAATCATCTACCAACTTATTAATTACTCCACCCTGGTTACCTAATTGGCGGCGTACGCCAGTAGCATCGCGCAAGGTTAATAAGGTAAACACTAGGGCAATAGAAAAACCGGGATAAGTTATACCTTCCTCTAATCCAATAATAGTCGTTAAGGCGCTGGTAATAGCAGCATGTCCCGAAGGCATGCCAGAATAAGCCCACAGAATGGACCAACTCAATTTTTGGTGATTTTGTTTAATAAAAACCTTGCTTATTTGAGCTATAACAGCCGCTACTAGGGGAATAATAAGAATTTTCATATGTTTATTGTTAATAATCTATTATAGCAAAAAATTAATTAATCAGCTACAATAGAAACAAGTTTAATTATTTAAAAATATTTTATGAAAATAGTTATCCGCGCTGGCGGTTTGGGCACCAGACTTTGGCCATTTAGTCGCCAAAATAACCCTAAGCAATTTCAAGCCCTATTGGGGGACAAAACAATGCTCAGAACTACCTACGAAAGAATTGCTGGATTATTAAATCAACCAGAAGATTTGTTTATCTCTATTAATGAGCTTATGGTAAAGCGGGCCAAGCTGGAAATCCCGGAGGTCAAATTAAGCAATATCATTGTGGAAGCAGAGTGTCGTAACACTGGCCCAGCTATGTGTTTAGAAGTTTGTTATTTACAAAAATATTGTCAGCCCGATGATATTATTGCCTCACTGCCTTCCGATGATTATATTTCTAATAATCAGGCTTTTATTGACCTACTAAGGTCTAGTGAACAATTCCTACGTCAAAATCCTGATTTTATTTTAACTCCGGCGATTAAACCAACATACGTGGACACTGGTTATAGTTATCTTAAGGCCGGACAAAACTTACAAAGCGCAGGTCAAGAAACAATTTTTATGGTTAGCGATGTGGTGGAAAAACCCAATGAAGATTATTGTCGCGAGCTCATTAATTCCGGGGTATATTATTGCCATACTGGCATGTATGTTTGGCGTCTACAGACCATTGCCGATCTATTTTCTAAATTACAACCAGGAATGTATGCAATATGCCAGGAAGTAGTAGATTTATTAATTCATTATGGCAATAATGAGCAAATTCGTCAGCTATATAGTCAATTAGAAAAAATGTCTATTGAGTCAGCCATTACCGATAAAGTAGAAAAACTAGCGATGAGTGTTTCTAACCAGGTGGGCTGGAGCGACCTTGGCAAGTGGCCGGTTTTGTATAATATTTTATCTGATAATTCCGGAGCTAATGTAATGAAGGGGCAGATAGTATCTCGGGAATCAAAAAATAATCTAGTTTTTTGTAATTTAGTTGACAAGCTAGTAGTTATTAACGATATCAGCGACCTTGTTGTAGTAGATACCGGTGATGTGCTCTTTATTTCCTCGCTGAAAAAAGCTGACAGTACTAAAGAAATTATTGAGGACTTAAAACAGCGAGGTCTTCAGAAATATATTTAATTATGATCAATAACCATAATTTTAATTTTGTTAATACTAAAAAACGAGCCAAATGGCCAATATGGCTTTTGTCCATTATAGTTTTTGCGCTCTTGTGTTGGGGTTTATTATATCTTAATGAGCGTCTGGAAACGCGTCGCGAGCGGCTACAATACTGGCAAGAACGGGCAGCAGAACAGGCAGATAAAACAGTAACCATAATTGAGGGTTGGAATAATGAACAAATTGCCGCTAAATTAGCTGAAAATAATTTGGGATTTACAGCTAAACAATTTTTACAAGTCGCTGGTGAACCACGTCAAGATTATCGTCTTTTACCAACTAGTAAGTGGCCACACGATTTTTCGGACCGTTATGATTTTCTTAAAGATAAACCTAAATATGTCAGTTTAGAAGGCTATCTTTTCCCTGATACTTATCGTTTTAGTCCTTCTTCAACCCCCGAAGAGGTAATTATGCGCTTTTTAGATAATTTTGACCGTCAGCTAACACCCACGATGCGCCAAGATATTAAACATCAAGGCAAAAGCATTTATGAAATTATTAGTATGGCCTCTATCTTAGAAAAGGAGGTAAAAGATGAGGCAGATATGAAATTAGTAGCAGATATTTTTTGGCGCCGCCTTGAAAATGGTCAGCGACTAGAGTCTTGTGCTACTTTGGCTTATGCTCTGGGACAAAACAAGCCTCAATATTCTTATGAGGAAACTAGACTGGCCTCACCATATAATACATATATTAACGATGGTTTACCGCCAGGACCAATTTGTAATCCCAGCCTAAAAGCCATAAGATCAGCTATTTATCCTACTGCCAATGACTATAATTTTTTTCTTAACCGGCCAGATAATGGCCAAACCATTTTTAGCCGTACCTTTGAAGAGCATAAGTTAAATAAAGATAAATATTTACAATAAAAAAAGTCCACTGTTTGGTGGACTTAAAAAATTACGAATTAATTCCTTTAATGATAGCTTTTAACTTCCAGCTATCATATATATTATTAACAAAAAAATCAGCCCCAGCTGCCTTCGCCTTTTGCTCTTCGCCACTGCCCACAGCTATGACGGTTACATCTGGCTGCTCGCCCCTCAGGGCGCGGATAATGTCTACCCCTTCTAGGCGAACACTATCCGGATGAAAAAAAGAACTTGGAGACATCGCTATAATAGCTATATCAACTTCATGGCCATACTCTATGGCCGTTTTTGTGTTTCCGGCTATAACCATATCAAATTCCATTTCGTTTTGTAATTTCTCCATGAACTTGATAGTCTGCTCGTCATCATCAACGAGCAAAACTTTTGGGTTTTTCATTTTTCCTCCTTATTTTTTTAAAGAACATTATATTGAATATATAACTAAATTAGCTAATTTGTCAAATAATCTATTTATTACCAATATTGACTTAATGATATAGAATAATTATAATATAATTATATTAAATATAAATAAATAACTGTATGACTCACGAAAACAGAGAAAATATTATCTCATCTCAACAAGAGCAACCGGCAATCAGTAATGAGCCAGAGACAACCGAGAATCCACCAGAAGCCATATATTCTAAAGATGATGCTCAACAATTAATTAAGAAAGGAAACATCTGGCAGGTGGCCAGAGAATTAAAGAATTATCAAAATTTGGATGAAAATATTGCTGAGCAACTGTTAGATAAAGGATATTGTGGAGAAGTCTTAGAAAATTTAGACAAATTTTCTAATCTGGACCATAGCAAAATTCTTAAATACCTCATAGATGATGGTCATTATGAAGAATTAATAGATCATCTAGATAAATTCCCTGAAGTAAATCACCAACAAATTGCTCAAGAACTTATCAATCAAGGCAAGACAGAAATGTTGGCCCAAAATCTTAAAAAGTTTTCTGGTCTAGACGAAAATATTGCTGAGCAACTTATAAAAGAAAATTACTCTTATGAGGTAAGAGATTGCCTTGGGACGGCTTTCTCTAATTTGAGTCTAGATTTCGCTCAAAAATTAATTAACGAAGGACATGAACAAACAATAGCCTATCACATAAAGGGTTTTTCTCCCGAGATCCATAATGACATTGCTCACCTCATATTAGAAAATGGTTGTGGGTTCTCAGTGCTATATAACTGGGAAAAATTTGCTAAGATAGATTTTTCTGATGAAGAGTATGAAACTATGGCTAATAAGATAATAAACTCAAATGATTATGGGCTCATAGAGGAATTAGGCAAAAATATTGAAAAATTTCCTCGCTCACTCCATAAAAAGATTGCTCAACAATTAATTGACAAGGACAATGGTTGGGCGGTAGCAGATAATTTAGAAAAATTTTCCGGTCTAAATCATCGGGAGATTGCTCAAAAATTAATTAATATTAAGTGGAGTAGGTCGTTGATATATAACATAGAAAAATTTTCTAATATCAATTATAACGAGATTGCCCACCAGCTGATTGATCTAAAAAATAAATATGATAAAACTCCCTTTAATCGCGATCAATATGACGGTACAATTTATTGTCTGGCAGAAGATCTTAAAAAATTTTCTGGTCTGGATAAAGATATTGCTATAGCATTAATTCATGCTGGGGGGTACCATGCACGACAAGTAGCAAATAATCTACAAGCATTTACTCCGGCCGATTATGAAGCAATCATTTTAGAATTACTTGAAGAATTTACTTACGACAACAAAAAGCTGGCAAATGCTTTAAAAAATAGTTTTAGAAAGATTTCCCAACAAAACGAAGCTGCTGCCATGGCATTAGCTGAAATATTAGCTAAATACCCAGAAAAGTTTCCTGAGCTAGATAGTGACCTTCAAAAACAGGTTGATAACTATAAAGCAACTCACCCCAATAAATAAATACTTGACATAATATTGTCTTTTGGTTAGTATTATAATATAAAACGTCGCAGATAGCAGGTAGCTTAGGCGTAAAACCTGCCGAGACAAAATTTTAGCTTCTTGGAAGTTAAACTGCGATGCTTTACATGGCAGTTTTTATTTTTTATTACTCTTATGCCTAAAACCAAACAACAAAAACAAGCAATTATTCATGAGTTAGAAACTAAATTAACCCAAGCTAATTCTATCATTTTTGCTTCTTTTAATGCTCTATCAGTAAAAGAGGGCGAGGTCTTGCGTCAAAAATTAATTAATGAGCAAAGTGAATTTTTAGCTGTTAAAAAGACATTACTGGCTAGGGCGTTAGCTCAGATACCACCAGAAGAACGGCCAGATGTTAAAAATTTTGACGGCCAAGTAGCAGTTATCTTTGGTTATGGAGATCAGCTGGCCCCAGCTAAAATAGTGCGGGATTTTCAAAAAAAAGATGAAGCCAATAAAATAATGTTTTTAGGCGGTTTACTAGATAACCACTGGCTTAATGCCAGCGAAGTAGAAATATTGGCCAATCTGCCCAGTAAATTAGAATTACAGGCTCATTTAGTTGGCACCCTTCAAAACCCCATAAATAATCTAGTTAATGTTTTAGCTAATAATTTACGAGGCCTGGTAATTGCCTTGGGAAGGATAGCTAATCAGCAAGTTTAATATAATCCGTTAAATACGGAATAATAAAAAATTATATGACCGAAGAAATGAATCAATCAGAGGAACAAGTTGAAGTTCCCACTAAATTTAAAAAACTAGTAGAAGAAATTGAAAAAATGTCAGTTTTAGATTTATCTGAACTAGTTAAAGTTTTAGAGAAAAAATTTGGCGTAAGCGCTTCAGCTCCAGCGATGATGGTTGCTGGTCCTGCGGCTACTGAAGCTGCTCCAGCCGAAGAAAAAGACAGCTTTGATGTGGAATTAACAGAAGCAGGTAGTACTAAAATTGCTGTCATTAAAGCAATCAGGGAAATTAATCCTGATTTAGGCTTAAAGGACGCTAAAGATTTAGTTGATGCTGCCCCTAAAATAATTAAAGAGGGGGTTAAGAAAGAAGAGGCTGAAGCTATTAAGGCTAAAATTGAAGAAGCCGGTGGTAAGGTTACCCTAAAATAACTTTTACCTGCTTAAAGATAAAAAGAGCTATGTTTATGGCTCTTTTTATAATTGCCCTAATAGCCTATTCTACATAAAAACGAATATTGCGGACATAAGTAGTCTGAGTACCAGAATAATTACCTACAACTAGTGCTTTGGCCCAGACCGTGCCAGGATGCCATTTATACAATACGGAGGTATCGGCACTTTCACCGGTACGTGGTTGACCGCCAATGCCTTTATTGACCACAAAAGTCCAGGTATTAGTTGAAGTTGGTCGGTCCTGGTTAGCTCCAAAATAATCATAAGTACCCCAATGGCCATCTAATGGATTATGGCTTGCGTCATATGATGCAGTCCCTAAAAAGAATACATAGGTGGTGGTCCCTTCAGTTAAATATTCAGCTTCAATATAGTATTTACGGCTGGTATCAATGGGAAAATAGCCAGAAGAGGTAGGGGCCAGAAAACACCAGGTATTATTTACTATTTTTATGGCTTTCCTGCCTTGATCATAGGTAGCGCCACACAACCCAGAGCCCCAGCTGGTTTTCCAGTTATTTGGGTCACGCCAGTCAATGCCACTGGCTGCCAGAAGGTCTTGACTAATGCCATTAGGGCCCATAGCTAAGGTACCAGCTGGCCAGTCACCTGAACCTTGTTCTAGGTTAAAGCCCAGACGGTAACTTTCTCCACTATTAAGATAGCTATAGGTATAATGAATATTAGGTAAAGGATCACTAGGGATTTTTTGAAGATAAGGGATAGTGCCACAAGTAGAAGTAAAACCTGAATTACTAAGACATAAACCAGTAATTGGAGTACCAGTAGGTGTGGGTGGAGGAGGATATCGTCCTTGATCATCATAATAAAGTTCTAAAGCCATACTTATTTGTTTAACATCAGAGAGACGACGGGAATCTCGGGCTTTAGCTCTTACATTATTAAAAACTACTACCGATAAAGTAGAGAGAACACCAATAATGGCAATAACTACTAAGAGTTCAACCAAAGTAAAAGCTGAATAATGGTGTTTATGATGTTGGGCTATCATGTGTCATTATTTTATCATCACCTACTTGATTTTTCTAGGATTTAGTTTCCAGATTATAAATTGATAACTACGGCATTATAAATTTCTTTATGCCCTCATTAGTTAAGGTATAAATAATTTTATCCTTGTGGTTAATAGTCATAGCCTGGGCTGAAATGTCAGCTAAAAGATATTGACTTAATATTGTCCCGTCTAATTTATAGATAATAATTCTTGATCCACTAGATTCTAGGCAGTCAAAACTAGAGCCATCAGAAGATAGTTGACAACTAGACCAACCCGTAAGTAATGGTTCGCTGGCGGTTATGGTAAAATTTTGTTTACGGCCGTTATTTAATTTAAAGGCTTGTCCGTCACGGTAAAAGACATAAACTTGTCCATTAATGGCTAGTCCGGCAATTTCACCAACGGGTAGGGGATCGGTATTCCATTTTTGACCATTCACTAATGTGTCTTCTTTTATATCATAACGCCTTATTTGATTATTTTCATCAATAAGATAAAGACGGCCACTAAAAAGGGCTAAAGCCTTAATTTGTTTTACTGGCTCAGGGAGCGACCATAGTTTCCACTGACCACTATGATTAAGTGAAGCTAGCTGGCCACTAGCGGTGGCAAAATACCAGTTATTATTGTCGGCAGTCATAGCGCTGATTTCTTCCCAGCCCTCTGGCCAAGAGGTAGTTTGCCATTCTCTTTGATCATTTTGATAAACAATTTTCTTCTCACTATTATTAACCCAGGCCATTAATTGGCTGCTAAGTCCCAATAATTTATCGCTAGAAGTTACAATAATATTGGGTTGGCCAGTAATGATTTCTCCATTGCGGAGGGTATAAATATGACGTACTTCTCCGATAAGCTTTTCTTGTTCTGCCACGGCTTGCTGCCAACGTTCATTGATTTCTTGAGATATTTTGGGTTGAGTTTCTTGCCATTTTTTAATTATTTCTCCGGCTTCATCTAGGTTTTGATTAGCTGCCGTTAAATTGTTATACAAGAGATTAGCCTCAATTTGTTTATGTTTTTGGTCTACTGAGGCTAATTGGTCTATTTGTTCCTGCAATTTAGCCTGACTTATTTGCCGCTGATGCTGCCACGCTATGCCCCCAATAAGCAGAAGAAGACACAAACCAAAGAGAAGCAAAAAGATGCGACTGCGTTTTTTAAGATTACGCCATGAATGATGTGAACCGCAACGATAACGAAAGCAGTGGGCCACCCTTTGACGTAATTTAGATAATCTATTCTTTATTGGCCTTAACCGACGCTCAATGGGCCACCACCACTTTTCCACTATCCGGCATCTCCATGGCGCAGTCTTAAACCACCACGCAGCAATATGCTGGCCAATAGACTGGAATTTGGGCTGGGTTTTATACCATAAACTTTTAATCCAACACAAAAGTTGGCGACTCTTTAAGCTCAATGACGACCATATAGGCCAAACCTGAATTTTATGTTGTATGGCAATTGCTTTGTGCTTCAGGTGTTGCCAACAGCTACGGCCATTGTCTGCCCAAGGACGATGGATTAATTTCATCAGCCACTGCCATAAGTGCGTGCCAGTTGTTTTTAATATACTGCTCAGTTTTGACCAACCAGAAGGATTAAGAATTTTTTCTGTCTGTTCTTCGGTAAGTTGCAAATTACTGCCAATTAACTGGGTTCTACTAGTTGTTGGCTGAACATAAACTTTAGCAGCTGCTAATTGCTCATTATCTTGTAACTCGCTAAAAGGGACTCGTTTAATGATTAAACCCAAAAAATCTACTCGCCGGTTAGTTTGCTGTAAAAAATTTTTTAATTTTTCAGCGCCAATAAGCGGGGGCTTATTAGCTAATAAATTAAGGGCTGTAGCCGGTTCAATATATTCAGCTAAAGCTTCATTGCTAATTAAGCAATAACTGTGGTTGGGGATTATGCCGCTAATAATCTCTTGAAAAAAATAATTATTACCTATCTCATTTTCTCTGGGCACCCCAATGATTTTAATAGCCTGTTGACCATTAGGCCGAGTGGGCAGTAAAAGCCAGGCTTGATTATGTCCAATAGACGCTAAAAATAGTTTTTTTTCAGTTAAAAGACCAATGGTAACGCTTATCTCTGGTTGGACTGAACGAATTTTGTGTTCTTCTAAAAAGGCAATTAGGTCATGATTAGTTTCTTGAATGGCTGTAGTAAATAATTTTTCTAAATCTTCCGGACTGGGATATTCATTTTTATCTATTTCTAGCTGTCCATAATAATTAAGCTTGGGCCGCTCGCTAAAAAAATCTAATAATAATTTAGCTTTAGCATTAGTAGCATTAATTTCTACTAAACTAAAAATTTTACCTACTCGAGTAAAGCGCAATTCATTAGCTTCATCGCCGTGATCGGCTTCGGCCCAGGAAATCTTGGCAATTGAATTGCTTTTTTGTTCAGCGCTTAACAAAAGGGAGGCAAGCTTATATGGCATAAATATACACTAGAAAAATGTAGGTAAGAATAACAATCTTGACGAAAGTAATTATATAGGATATTATTGTTTTAGACAAGGACTAATAAAAAGTTTATACAGTAAAACTATATATGCTAGAAAAGTTATTTAGCTCCCAGGCCAGAATGAAACTACTTAAGCTTTTCCTATTTGCCCAACCAGAAGAAGCTTTTTATGTTCGTCAACTTTCACGGCAACTTGATCTCCAGTTAAATTCAGTCCGCCGGGAACTAGCTAACCTAGAAGATATTGGCCTTCTAAAAGTTAAAAATGACAATCATAAGGCTGATAAAAAATTTTATCAGGTTAACCAAGATTTTTATCTTTTAGAAGAATTAAGAACACTATTTGCCAAAGCTGAAGTTGGTCAAGAGGACAAATTGGTTCATGATTTACAAAAATTAGGATCTATTGACTTGTTGGTTCTGGCTGGCTTTTTTAGCAACGATCCTTCAGCGCCTACTGATATATTAATCGTCAGTAACCATTTCAATAAGAATAAATTAAGCGATCTTGTTAATAGTCTAGAACAGGCCTCGGGCCATACTATTCGCTACACCTTAATGAGTAAGGAAGAATTTAATTATCGGGAAAGCATGGCTGATATTTTCCTTTACAAAATTTTACATGGCCATAAAAAAATTGTAATCAATAAACTATTGTCTGGGGAGGGGACATAATTATTTTATTTTATATCATCACAATAACCCAGTATTTATACTGGGTTGTTTTTATGTTTAGCACTCTTGACACCTGACTGCTAATGATGCTATACTTATATTGCCTTAAGAAATTATAAAATATATGGAAAAACGGCCGGCTTTAATCTTAAAATTGTTAACCGAAGAATATATTAAAACAGCCACGCCAGTAGCATCTCAGGCTTTGGTGGAAAAATATGGCTTGGATTTTTCTCCGGCTACAGTCCGCAATGACTTGGCTGACCTAGAGAAAAGGGGGTATATTAAACAGCCCCATACTTCGGCTGGCCGTATTCCCACTGAATTAGCCTATCGCTACTTCATTAAACAACTAAAAAACGAGGCACCTGATCATCAAACGCAGATTATGCTTAAACCGTACTTTAATGATTTAGATAATAATTGGAAGCAACTAGCTAAAACACTAGCCCAACTGACAGATAATGGTATTTTTTGGTCATTTCACCGTCATGATTCTTATTATACTGGATTAAGCGGCCTTTTGAGCCAGCCAGAATTTAAACAACTACCATTGGTGTATGATATCTCCCAAGTTATAGATAGTCTAGAAGAAATTATTGCTGATATATTTGACGAAATACCAGAAAAACCAGTTATCCGCCTAGGCAGTGAGAGTCCCTTCGGCCCCTTTTCTAGCACTATTTTAACTAAATATCGTTACGGGGAAAATATTGGTTTGTTTGGTCTTTTAACACCTATCAGAAATGATTATCCAAAAAATTTTAATTTAATAAATTATGTCTACAACCACATCCAAAGCAAAGAATAAAGAAACGAAAAACCAACAAAATGAAGCTTCCCCAATGGTTAAGCTTAGTGATTACCAAGAGCTGGACAATAAATATAAACGAGCCCTGGCAGACCAACAGAATCTAGAAAAACAACATCAAAAAGACCGCAGTCATTATATTAAATATGCCAATGAGCAATTACTACTAACAATATTGCCGATCTATAACAACTTAAAATTAGCCTATAAACATTTTAATTTAGATAACCCCTCTAGCTGGTTAGATGGCCTTAAATATATTATTAATCAATTTAAAGATATCTTAAAACAGGAAAATGTAATAGAAATTGAGACTAATAATCAACCATTTAACCATCATAGTATGGAGGCAGTAGAAATCATTGAAACAGATAATAAAGAGCAAGACAATATGGTAGCTGAAGAAATTAGGCCAGGTTACAAACTAGCCGACCGGGTAATTATGCCAGCCAGAGTGAGGGTTTACCATTATAAACATCAAAACGGCTCAATGCCGCTTGATCATAATTAATTAATTTTAGCGACCAGCTTTTATTTGTCCCCCAAAAGAAAATAGAAGCGGTCAACTAACAATATGCGAGACTTAGTAAGATGGAATCCAATTTTTGACAGTCTAGACGAGGCAGAAAAAATCTTTAATGATTTTTTGCCCGCTCTCAGAAGTGACCAAAGTGGTTTTGTTCCGGCAATTGACATGTATGAAGACAAAAACAATATCATTGTCGAGACACAATTAGCTGGTATTCAGCCAGAGAATGTCCAAATCTCTATTGACAATGACACCTTATGCATTAAGGGTGAGAGTGAACACAAGAGTGAAGTTGATGAAAAAAATTATTACCGGAAAGAAATTCGTCGTGGTAGTTTCTATCGTAGCGTGCAATTACCAGCCCACGTACAAGGCGATAAGGCCAAGGCAGTTGCCGAAGATGGAGTATTAAAAGTTGTTATTCCTAAAGCTCCTGAAGCCAAACCAAAGACTATCAAAATTGAAGCTAAAAAAGCCAACAAATAATTTAATTGACCTTACACAATTATGAGTAAAATTATTGGAATAGATTTAGGGACAACCAATAGTGCAGTAGCGGTTATGGAGGCCGGCCATCCTAAAATTCTAGAAAATGCCGAGGGTGGCCGGACCACACCTTCGGTAGTAGCCATTTCTAAAAATGGCGAGCGTTTAGTCGGTCAAGCTGCTAAACGACAAGCCATTATTAATCCTGAGAATACCATCTATGCTATTAAACGACTAATCGGTCGACGCTATCAAGATAGTGAAGTTCAACGTGATATTAAAAGCTTACCTTATACCATAGAACAGGCTGGTGACGGTATTAAGGTGAAAATGCAGGATAAATATTATACGCCACAAGAAATTTCAGCCATGATTCTCTCTAAGTTAAAAGCGGATGCTGAAGCTCGTTTAGGCGAAAAAGTAACAGAGGCGGTAATTACTGTCCCGGCTTATTTTGATGATTCCCAACGTCAAGCCACTAAAGATGCTGGAAAGATTGCTGGACTAGAAGTTAAACGGATTATTAATGAACCTACGGCTGCAGCTTTAGCCTATGGTTTTGACAAGAAAAAAGGACAACAAATAGCAGTTTATGATTTGGGTGGTGGCACTTTTGATATCTCCATTCTAGATATCTCTGAAGATACTGTGGAAGTAAAGGCAACTAACGGCAATACCCATTTGGGGGGTGAAGATTTTGACCAGCGAATTATTGCCTGGATTATTGATGAATTTAAAAAAGACCAAGGGATTGATTTATCTAAAGACACCTTAGCTCTTCAAAGAATTAAAGAAGCGGCAGAAAAAGCTAAAATTGAATTATCTACCTTGACAGAAACAGAGATTAATCAACCATTTATTACCACCGATGCTAATGGGCCTAAGCATCTAGTAATGAAAATTACTAGGGCCCAATTAGAAAATTTAATTGGCGACTTAGTAGAGCAAACCATTGAACCTTGTAAGAAAGCCTTAGCTGATGCCGGCTATAAAGTGGGCGATATTGAAGAAGTTATTCTAGTGGGGGGTATGACCCGTATGCCCATAGTACAGGCTAAAGTGAAAGAATTCTTTGGCAAAGAGCCCAATTTAAGCGTTAACCCTGACGAGGTGGTGGCTTTAGGGGCGGCAGTCCAAGCTGGCGTACTACAGGGAGACGTTAAAGATGTGTTGCTTCTTGATGTAACTCCACTTACTCTGGGCATTGAGACTCTCGGTGGAGTAGCTACTCCTCTTATTGAGCGTAATACCACTATTCCCACCTCTAAAAGTCAGATTTTTTCTACTGCCGCTGACGGACAAACTAGTGTAGAAATTCATGTGGTACAGGGTGAACGGCCCATGGCTGCTGACAATAAATCACTAGGACGTTTTATTTTAGACGGTATTCCACCAGCACCCCGCGGAATTCCCCAGATTGAAGTTACTTTTGATATCGATGCTAATGGTATTTTAAATGTTAAAGCTCAAGATAAGGCTTCGGGCAAAGAGCAAAAAATTACTATTACTGCTTCATCTGGCCTAAGCAAGGAAGAAATTGAAAAGCTGCGCCAAGAGGCCGAACAGCATGCCGCTGAAGACCAAAAGAAAAAAGAAGCGGCTGAACTTAAAAATCAGGCCGATAGTGTTATTTTCCAGTTAGAAAAATTATTAAAAGAATCAGGGGATAAAATGAAAGCTGAAGATAAAGCCCAACTAGAAGCTAAACTGGCCGAGTTAAAGAAAGCTAAAGAAGGTGATGATTTAGAAAATTTACGCCAACAAATGACAGAAATTAATCAACTGGCGCAAACTATTGGCGCTTCAATGTATCAGCAGTCGGCTGGCGCTAATCCCGATGCTAATTCTGGCCCTGATGATAACCACGGCGGGGATAATCCCAATAGTGGACCAGTGGAGGGAGAAATTGAAGAAAATCAATAAATTTTTATCTTCTTTTAGGCAGCCTGAGGCCAGGGTGGCTTCGGGCTGCTTATTAAGCAAGATAATTTATGGCTAAAGATTATTACCAAATTTTAGGAGTGCCTAAAACCGCTTCTGCGGAAGAAATTAAAAAAGCCTTTCATAAACTGGCACATCAATATCATCCTGACAAGGCTAGCGGCAATGAAGCTAAATTTAAAGAAGTTAATGAAGCTTACCAAATTTTAGGCGACAAAGATAAACGAGCCCAATATGATCGTTTTGGCAATGCTGATTTTTGGACCAACCAAACCGGGCCGGGCAATATGGGTGGTTTTGATTTTAGCCAATTTTATCGTGGCGGCGAAAACAATGGATTTGATATTAATTTTGGTGACTTTGGTGATGTATTTGGTGATTTATTTGGCTTTAGAAATAACCGCCCCAATCGCAAAACCAATAATCAGGGCCGTGATTTAGAAATCAGCATTAAAACAGATTTTCTAACTGCTGTTTTTGGCGGAGAGCATGTTCTTACTTTTGAAAAATTAGTTACCTGTCCTGCTTGCCAGGGTAAGGGCAGTCAAGCAGGCACCTCAGCTAAAACTTGTCCTGATTGTGGAGGGCGGGGATTTATTAATCGTCTACAAAGAACAATGCTTGGCAATATTAATAGTCAAATAGTCTGCCCCACCTGTGAGGGGGAAGGATCAATTATTTCTCAACCTTGTTCTCAGTGCCATGGCGAGGGTCGTATTTTAAGGAAACAATCTCTAACTATTAAAATACCCGCTGGGGTATCTAATGGACAAACTATTAAATTTGCTGGCCAAGGTGAGGCTGGTCTTAGGGGTGGGCCAAACGGCGATCTTTATGTTAAGGTTAAAGTTCAACCACATCCCCGCCTTAAAAGAGAGGGCGATGATATTACCTCAACCGCCAATATCTCTTTTCGTCAAGCTGCCTTGGGGGATAAAATAAAAATTGAAACAGTAGATGGTCCAGCTCTACTTAAGATACCTCCTGGTACGCAAAGCGGCCAAGTCATCATTCTTCGAGGCAAGGGGGTACCTAAATTGCGTGGCTATGGCCGGGGCAATCATTTAATTGAAGTAAAAGTTACAACCCCCACTAAGCTCACTAAAGAGCAAAAAGAAGCTTTAGAAAAATTAGACTAAGTAAATGGCCAAGAAATATCATCTTATTACTATTGGCTGCGCCATGAACCAAAGCGATGGCGAACGTTTAGCTAGCCGTCTTAATGAACTAGGATGGCGCAGAGTAAATAATCATTGCCAAGCTGACTTGGTAATTTTAGTAACCTGCGGCGTCCGTCAAAGCGCCGAGGATCGTATTTATGGATTAATTAATCAAGTCAAAAAAGACAATCCCGGGGCCGCCATAGCCATCACTGGTTGCCTTGTTTATCGTCAAGACATTAAGGCTAAATTAAAAAACAAGGTCAATTACTGGTTTAGCATTAATGACTTAAAGGGGTTAGAGCAAATTTTAGCCTCTAATTATTTAGGTAGCACACAATCAGGACAAAATTACCTAGATATAATCCCAGATTATCAGTCAAAGATTAGTGCCTTTGTCCCTATTGGTAATGGATGTAATAATTTTTGTAGTTACTGCGTTGTCCCTTATGCTCGAGGCCGAGAAATATATCGGCCAGCCGAAGATATTATTATTGAAATTCAACAATTATTAAATAAAGGTTATCAAGAGATAACCATCATTGCCCAAAATGTTAATAGCTATAAAGATCAAGTAAGCGGTCTAGACTTTACTGGCCTTTTAGAAAAATTAGATAATTTAGGAGATTACTGGCTACGTTTTGCTACGAGCCACCCCAAAGATATGAGCGACCGTCTAATTAATTTTTTAGGACATAGCCATAATTTAATTCATCACCTTCATTTGCCGGTTCAGTCGGGAAGCAACAAAATATTAACAACAATGAACCGTGGCTATACTATTGAGCATTATCGAGAGCTCATTGATAAAGTGCGCCAACAATGGCCAGATCTTATTCTCACTACGGATATCATCGTCGGTTTTCCTGGAGAAAGTAACGAAGATTTTGAAGATACTGTCAAACTAGTAAAAGATTTAAAATTTGATCAAGTTTATTCTGCTAGATATAGCCCTCGGCCGGGAACTGTGGCGGCGACAATGACTGATGACGTACCAGCAAATATTAAAAGACAGCGTGAACAAAAATTAGATAAAATAGTAAGAGCGGGGGGTCTTGAAAACCGTAAAAAGCAAATTGGTCAAAAAGTAACAGTTTTATTAGAAGAAAGAAGGGGAAACTGCTATTTTGGTCATACCGACCATGGACTACAAATTTTAGTAACTACAACAAAAAATGAAAATTATAATTTAGGCTCTCACTATCTTGCCCAAGTAACCAGTGCCAGAAATTTCAGCCTGGCTGGCCAACTTTTATAATTTAATTTTATGACTAATAATATTAATAAAGCAGTAGCGGTGGTTGGTCCAACAGCTGCTGGTAAGACTAAATTAGCTATTGCCCTAGCTCATAAATATCAGGGAGAGATTATTAGCGCGGATAGCCGCCAAGTATATAAGGGGATGGATATCGGCACTGGCAAAGATCTAGATGATTATTATAATAATGGACAGCCTATTTCTTATCATTTAATTGACATCGTTGAACCCACAAAAAATTTTGATGTGGCCAATTATCAACGATTAGCCCGTCAAGCCCTAGCCGATATTTTAAATCGTCAGCGCTTACCAATTGTGGTCGGTGGCAGTGGTCTTTATTTGCAAGCTCTGATTGATAATTACCAGCTTAGTCCAGTGCCGCCCGACAATGCCTTGCGCCAGAAATTAGAAAAATTATCTGTTCAGGAACTTTATCAAAAATTAACGGAAGTTTCTCCAGCCCTAGCCAATAAATTAAATAATAGCGACCGCCATAATCATCGAAGATTAATCCGTTATTTAGAAATTATTCTAAATAAACCAGCTAATTCACTGCCCCGCGATAATAGCCAGAATATAATTAATTGGCTAATACTAGGCATAGATTATCCAATGGAAATTTTAGAGCAACGAATTTATGACCGCCTAATTCAACGTTTAGAAAATGAAGACATGATTGAAGAGGTCTACCGCCTGCATGAACAGGGAGTAGACTGGCGTCGTTTGGAATCATTTGGCCTAGAATACCGCTTCATCAGCCGTTATCTAAGAGAACAATTAGATTATGATCAAATGGTAGAACAATTATATATTGCCATCCGCCAATTTGCCAAGCGTCAAAAAACCTGGTTTAAACGTTGGGAAAAACAGGGGAGAGAAATTCACTGGCTTAATACAAATAATCCGTTGCAAGAAGCGGAATCTCTTATAGATCAATTTTTATAATTTTGAGGGCCTATCAATTCTTTAGTTCTTTTTCTAATATCTCTCGGGCCAATTCGGGATTGGCCTTACCCTTACTGCGACGCATAATCTGGCCAATAAAAAATTGTAATAACGCCGATTTGCCATCCAGATAAGCCCTTACTTGCTCCGGACATTGAGCTATAATTTCTCGAGCTAATTTAATAATTTCTTGACTATCATCTACTTGTTTTAAGTCTAATTGTTCAACTATTTCTGCCACCGACAATTTATTGTTTTCTACTATTTTCTGTAAAACCACCTGTCCGTTGGTTGAGGTAATGGTTTTATTAGCTAAAGCCATGCTTAAATCAGCTAAATGACGAGGGGTAATGGGGTTGGAAGATAAATCTTTGAGAGAACAATATTTTAAGACTTCACTGGTCAGCCAATTACCAGCTAAACGCGCTATCTCTTGATAATTTTCTGGATTGGCTTGATGAATAATAGTTAGTAGCTCATCGCTATAGGCTGCTGAACCGGAATAGGTAGATAATAAGTCAGCTTGATCTGCTGACCAGCCGTAGTCTTTTTGCCAACGCTCGGCCTTTGCCCCGGGTAGTTCTATTTTGTCTAGTTCCTGCTTTATTTCTAACAACCAAGCATCATCAATATAAAGAGGGGGCAAATCGGGTTCACTAAAATACCGATATTCAGTGGCAGTTTCTTTACGGCGCTGGGACACAGTGACATTCTTGGTTTCATCCCAGCCACGCGTTTCCGCAACTACCATTGCTCCATTATCTAAAATTTGCCTTTGTCGTTCAATTTCATAATTAATAGCCCGCTCTAAAGCTTTAAAAGAATTAAGATTTTTTACTTCCACTTTATGATTCAACTGATGACCTGGCCTTGCTTTTAAGCTAGGCCCAACAAAATCAAATGTGTCCTTTTTTTGTAAACTAATATTGGCTTCCGAGCGCATCTCACCCTGTTCCATATTAGCATTAGAGATATTAAGATAACGTAAAACTTTCTGTAATTCTTGACAAAAACGACGCGCCTCGACGGCTGAAGTGATAATAGGATAAGTTACTAACTCAATTAAGGGAGTACCGGCTCGATTATAATCCACCAAACTATGGTTAGAATTAGTCTCATGAATTAATTTTCCTGTATCTTCTTCTAAATGTAATCTCTCAATAGCAATTTGATGACCGTCAATAGTTAGATATCCCTGAGACCCGAGGGGAGTATCAGACTGAGTTATTTGGTAGCCTTTTGGCAGGTCAGGATAAAAATAATTTTTACGAGCAAAAAAAGATATTGGATTAATTTTAAAATTTAAGGCTTGTGCTAAAAGAAGACCGTAATGCACCGATTGTTTATTAGGACGGGGCAAAGTACCAGGATGCCCCAGACAGATAGGACAAACTACGGTATTAGCTTTTTTACCGGTAGCGTTGTTATCACAACGACAAAACATTTTGCTTTGAGTTTTGAGTTCAATATGAATTTCTAAACCAATGATTGGTAGCAAATCTTTCATAATGACAAAATCTTAACTGCTTGCCATAATTCATTATTTAAAGCCTCTATACTCTGGTTGGCCTCAAACTGAAGCCAGCCGTAACGTTTAGCTAGCTCACGATGACAATTACGTACTTTAGCTGTTAATTCTTCATCACCTTCATGTTTATGGTGCGCCTCAATACCACTAGTAAATCTCTCACCATCAAGCCATAAAGCTAAATCTGGTTGACGCAGTCCTTGATTAATGAATTCTAAAAAATCTAGATCAACTCCAGCGCCCCAACCCCACGACAGACCAGTGCCGACATAATCTTCGGCCACAATCCATTGACCAGCGGCAAGCTGTTTATTAAGCTCCTCTTGATACTGAAAACGGTTAAGAGCATAAATAATTTGAGCTTCCCGTGGTGATAACTGCCATGGATTTCCAGCTCGCAAATAATCATTAAGCAATAAGCCACTAGGCGCTAGCTCATATAACGGATATTTTAAATAGCTAGCTGAATAGCCAGCTGCCTGCAGACGATTAACCAATAATTTAGCCTGGGTAGTCTTGCCTAAATTATTAATACCATATAAAACAATAAACTTGCCGGACATATTAATTAATGATTTATTAATTTTTGGTAAATATTTTCTGCTTGCTGATATAATGACGCCAGTCCATCATTGTTGTCTATAATAAACTCTGCTTCAGCAATAGCTTTGGGTATATCTTGTTCTGCTTCACCTTGTTCATCAAGTTGAAATTGTTCCCAAGTTTTACTAGCATCATCAGGATTTTGATTGCGTTGAGTCATTCTTTCATAGCGCAAACGTTGCTCTGCCACCACTGCCACTAAATGAAAATTGGGTAATTCCTTAAAAGCTAAAAAATCACCATAGCGACGCATTCCCTCTAAAATAATGAACTGGCAAGGATCAGTAGCGACATCGCGCTTAATAGCCCTTAAAATAATATCCTGGCCAAATTGACGGCGCAAAATAGAAGATAAATTGGCTAAATTCTCTCTGGTTTGGGGTAAAGTTAAACGATCAGCAATATCTCTCAGCGGTCCTGAGAAACCATAAACTTTACCTTGATATTTATCGGCTAAATACTTAGCCACTGTTGTCTTGCCGGCTGCTAGTTGTCCAGTAAGACCAATAATCAACTTATCATCCATAATTATTTAGTCTTTATAATTAAATAAATCTGTTATTGCTTATTGATGGCTAAACCATATTGTTCAGTATCATCAAGCATATCCTGTTCCTGCCAATCTTTGACCCATTCGCTAATTTCATAAACCTTAAAACGGCCATCAGCTTGGCGACTCACCAATTGCTTTAAGCCAGCATTAATAATCATCTTTTTACACAGAAAACAAGGATAAGCGTCTTGCGGCTGTTCCTGTCCATCACGAATGACTGTAGAATAGAGATACATTGTTGAGCCCAATAAACTAACCCCGGCACGAGCGGCATTAATAATGGCATTTTGTTCGGCATGAACACTGCGACAAAGTTCATACCGCTGGCCATGGGGAATGTTTAATAACTCACGCAAACACTGACCGCGTTCCCAGCAATCACTGGTCTTACGGGGGGCTCCTAAATAACCAGTAGAGATAATTTGGTCATCTTTAACAATAATTGCCCCGTGTTTAGCCCGATAGCATGTTGAACGACTGGCTACTTCGCCAGCAATTTTCATATAATATTCAATCTTGGAGGGTCTACTAGGCATAATATATTTTTTATTATTGTACAGATTATTTAAGCTTTGCGCAAGTTAAAAAACTTGGTATAATCATCTATTATGATGAAACGTAAAGCTATCCACCGCCAAGTTAATAAATACCTACGTCAACCAATAGCCACTTTAGATTTACATGGCTGCAGCCGCCGTGAAGCTGAGGAGGAATTGATCCACTTCTTTAATTATTGGCTAAAACAGGGCGGGGGGGTTAAATTATTAATTATCACTGGTCAGGGTTGGCATTCACCCGACGGTCAAGGAGTCATTAAACCTTTTACAATTAAATGGCTTGAAGAAAACGGCTACCATCATCATCTCGCTAAACCACAATATGGTGGCCCTGGAGCTTTAGAAGTAGATTTACCGGTTAATAAAAAATAACAGTCCATAAAATGTCTGTTATTTTTATATTATCTAACTACGAAGTTAAGGCTACTTTAATTCCTGGCCCCATAGTAGAGCAAATAGTAATTCCTTTAATATAGGTTCCCTTAGCTGTGGCCGGTTTACTTTTTTTAATAACTTCTAATAAGGCCTGAAAATTTTCTGCTAAATCTTCTACTGAAAATGAAACCTTGCCAATAGCTACATGGATATTGGCGGTATCATCATTCTTAAAACTAACTTTGCCTTTCTTAAGCTCGGCTACAGCTTTAGCTGGATCAGTAGTTACCGTCTCATTTTTAGGTGAAGGCATCAAACCTCTAGTCCCTAAAACTTTAGCAATAACCGCTAGATTCTTCATCATTGCTGGTTCGGCTACTGCTACTTGAAAATCTGTTTTCTCGGTACGTCGAATCTCAGCAATTAAATCTTCACCGCCCACAATATCGGCTCCAGCTGCTTTAACGGCGGCTTCATTATCGGGGCTAACAAAGGCCGCTACTTTTACCGTCTTGCCGCTACCATGAGGTAAGCTAACAGCTCCACGAATTTGTTGGTCACCCTTGCGGGGATCAATACCTAGCCGAATGTGAACCTCAACGGAGGCGTCAAACTTAACTGTACTCGTCTTTTTTGCTAATTCTAAGGCCTCATTCAAAGGATAAGCCTTGGATTTATCTACTAATTTACGCATTGCTACTTGAGCTTTACCCTTTTTGGCGGGCTTTATGTTTTTTTGTCTTTTTTTAACCATATAATTGTGGTGTAGAACGCTACTGGATAAATAGCTCCCACGATTTATTATTTAATCTTTAATTTCTATACCCATTTGGCGAGCCGTACCGGCAATAATCTTCATGGCTGCCTCAATGTCTCGAGCATTTAAATCGGACAATTTCTTTTCAGCAATATCTCGCAACTGAGCAGTAGTAATACTGCCAATTTTTTCTTTAAGGGGCTGACCGGAGCCTTTATTAACTTGCGCCGCTTGTTTAAGCAATTCAGCGGCTGGCGCCGTCTTAGTGATAAAATCAAAACTGCGGTCAGCATAAACCGTAATAACTACTGGTACTACTTCTCCCATTCTATCGCGAGTTGCTTCATTAAATTTACTACAAAAATCACCAATATTTACTCCATATTGCCCCAGGGCTGGACCAACTGGTGGAGCCGGATTGGCTTGCCCACCTTTAATTTGTAACTTTATTTGGGTAAGAATTTTTTTAGCCATATAATACTTAAATTTTAGTTATTTGCAAAAAATCTAGTTCTACCGGAGTTTCGCGACCGAACATAGAAATTAATATTTTTACCTTGCCACGATTTTCATCAATTTCGGTCACCTTACCCTCTAAATTCTTAAACGGACCATCAATAATTCTTACCGGCGATCCAACTGAAACATCAATTTTAAACTTAGGCTCATCTAAGCCCATCCGCTTTTGCAGTTCTTTAATTTCTGCTTCATCAATTGGAGTGGGTACAGTGCCAGTTCCCACAAAACCAGTAACATTTGGAGTATTACGGATAGCATACCAGGAGTCATCAGTGACAATCATTTCTACTAAAATATAACCAGGGAAAATTTTTTCTTCATAAACCTTACGTTTGCCATTAACAATCTTTATTTTCTTTTCTGTAGGGATCATGACATTAAAAATTTTATCTTCCATGTCCATTGACTCAATCCGCTGCTTAATATTCTGGGCTACGTTTTCTTCATAGCCCGAATAGGTATGCAACACATACCAGCGACGGCCTTGATTTAAAGTTTGCTTAGCCATAAAAATATATTATTTAAGAATGGCCGTAAGACCAACAGTAAATAAAGCATCTAAAGCACCCAAAAAAATAGCAGTGCCCAAACTAATGCCAATAACTAATAAAGTATAATTATAGGTTTCTTTTTTAGTTGGCCAACTGACTTTTTTAATTTCCGCCCAAGCAGATTTAAAATAGGCAATGATTTTCTCCATAATCTTAATTCTAAAAAAAGCCCCGATGGGCTAAGATAGTCCTATTGTAGCAAAAAATAAGAAAGATTGTCAAGAATAAGTACCACCATGGGGAGTTGAACCCCAGTTACATGGCTGAGAACCATGTGTCCTAACCACTAGACGATGGTGGCCTAACCTATATATAACAAAAACTAAACAGTCTGTCCAGAGACGGCTTAATATAAATAAGCGCCAATAATAGTAGGATGGCCTCTTAGAAATTCTGCCCCACCTAGAACTGACCGACCGGCTAATTGCAATTTATTAACAATTAAATTACCCTGACCAGTACCAACTAATAATTGATTATTAACATATTCCACGCGTCCTGGTTTAAACCCAGCTGAGTCGGCTACCTGACTAGCTATAATTTTCAATCGTTGACCGTCCCACATAGTCCATGCTCCTGGTTTAGGCTGCATCGCCCTAATCAATCTTTCTATTTCCTGGGCTGATTTACGCCAATCAATTCTGGCGTCTTGGGGTCTAACCAGCCCCACATAAGTAGCCTGGCTATCATCTTGCTCTTTGGGCACTAATAGGCCCTGGGCGTATTGATATAAAGTGTCAGGCAACATTAGAGCTGCCTCATTAGCTATTTTAGTAGCTAAACTCTCATTAGTTTCAGTAGGGGACAGGGGTATAACTCGTCTAGCAATAACGGGGCCAGCATCTAATTTCTTGGTTAATTGAATAAGAGAAATACCAGTTTCCCTATCTCCGTTAATTATTGGAGCTGTTAATATACCCGCGCCACGATATTTAGGTAATAATGAACCATGCACATTAACCCAGCCCAGACGGGGAATATTAAGCAGGACTGGGGGAACAAATTGGCCATAAGCCATGACGACAATCATCTCCGGCTGAATTTCTTGAGCAGTGGCCAGCCATGACAGTAAGGGCTCCGGTTGCCACACTAATAAATTATGGCTTTGAGCCCATAATTTAACGGGTGGCGGTGTCATCTTTCGTCCGCGTCCAGCTGGCTTATCCTGCGGGGTTAATACTCCGGCAATACTATAGCGGTTATCCTGCCACAGGGCTTCAAAAGCTGGAATAGCCAGCTGCGGTGAACCGGCTAAAACTAAATTAATTTTCTTGGGCGGCATGATAGTCATAGATTTAGATAATCAATAAAAAGAACGCCATTTAAGTGGTCAACCTCATGTTGAATGACCCGAGCCAGGGCACCATGAGCTGTTAAGTTACATTCTTTACCTGACTCATTAAGATAGTGGCAATGAAGTGATTTAGCTCGCCTAACTTTACCAAACGTATTAGGCAAAGATAAACATCCTTCTTCTTCAAGGCTAGTGCTAGAGCTTAATTTAGTAATAACAGGATTAATCATCGGCCATACACCTTCATCGGTATTAACTACAATCAAGCGCCAATTACGGCCTACCTGAGGCGCGGCCAAACCAATTCCATCTTTAACAATCATAGTTTTTGCCATATCCACAATCAATTCTTGAAATTTTTTATCCTGTAGCCTAGCTATGTCCACTGGTTGAGCTAAACGCCGTAAACGAGAATCAGGATAGACAACCAGGCGACGCACATGTCCTTTGTCTATTTGCTTTTGATCCATAATTTGATTATACTTTATTATGATTATGATACTTAATTTAACTATATGGCTCGTGATGTCCGTCAATTTACCACTATTGGAGATTTAATTAGACAACCACGCAAAACTATTAAACCGCCAGCTTATCCCTGGCAACAATTAGCCCTAGAAGTAATTGAACGGCTCAGAGTGCCAAACTTTAAACGCTCGGCTATTTTTAAGGTGTGTCAACAGTTCCCCGAATCTACTATCCGCCAAGCTCTCATTGATACCCAGGAACTCTGTGAAGGGGGTAATCGTTGGCAATATTTTTTCAAAATACTCAATAATTATCATAAAAATAAGGATAAATTTTAGCTACTAGTTTGCCAATGCCAAATAGCGCTACCCACCCCAAAGGGGGACTCATAAACTAAATTACGCCATTGGCCTGGCTGTTCAGCTATGGCCGCATTTACCGTCAAATAAGCCAGCCATGCGCATTGGCCAGTTTTATTCAGTAAATCCTGGGGCATATTTAACATAGCCGCCTCATCATTTTGTTCTAGGGCTTTTTGTAACTCCTGGTCAAATTTATGGCCTCGCGCTTGGGCTTTACTGGGTTGATCTGACCCTAAAGTATGAGCTAAATCCCCTGAGCCTAAAAGAGCTACTCGCCCTGGCCATTGACGCAAAAATTCACCTAATTTGTGGCCAAACACTGCCTGACGTTCTGGCTGATTATTAATATAGCCCACAGGTAAAATTTTAAGCTTTTGAGCGGCTGCACCTAATAATAGTAATGGTATGGAGGTGCCATAATCTAGGGTTGGCTGGCTATAAAGACGAAGCGGTAGATCTAAACCTAGATAATCCTCCAAGTCAATGACTAATTTTAAGGCACCGGGCCAACTATTGTTAGTAAGCAAATCACCAAAAGGACTCAAATCCGCATGATAATCTAAAGCAACATTGGCATTCCACCAATTATAACCACTATCTACGTGAGACGAAACAATAATCATAGCCTCTGGCTGAGCCTTGGCTAAAACGTCAGATAATTCTTCAAAAGCCTTTAGGGTTTTAGCTAATAACTGGCGATGCTCCCGTCCGATGTTAGGCGCAAGTAATGGAGAGTGCGGCACTAGGCCAGCAAATACTAAGGCCATATTAAGGACTAAGAGAATTAATAGTTGAGCTAGATGTACTACTTAAATCATCATTAGTAGTACTAGTAGATACTAAATCTGATAAACTAGTGGCGGGAGTAGAAGTAGCCACAGGTGGTCCAGAATCAACTGATAATCTATCTTCTACTGGCTGGCCCAAAAGATAAAGTTCAAAATGTTGAGGGTTCACCGTAATTATATTACTCCATTTATAGCCTAAACCATTAAATAATTGCTCGCTAGGAATTAGACGTTTCTCACCATGGTCTAAAATATAGACATTGGGGCTATCTTCAATTTTAATTAAGTTGCCATCATCTAATTTGACTGGTGCCCCAGTTTGGTAAGCTGCTAGCTCAGTAGCATCGGCGGGGATAATTCGGCGATTGGCAAATTTAGTAGTAAGCAGTACCCGATCTACCAGTGGATATTTAAAGCCTTCTTCTACCCAATATACTCCACCGGTCTTTTTATCTTGGAGTAAAGCTCCAGTGGGGTAGGTAGAAGTAACCGTAATGGGTGTTGATTCTTTATAGGGGGCTAAATCTTCCCAACTAGCCTTGACGACTTCTTGCATATTAAAGCCCATCTTGGAGAAGGCCTGCTTGCTTACAAAGCCTCGCCGTTTATCGTCAACTATGAGATAAATGGCGCCAGACGGAGCTTGCACTAAACTATATTGCTGAAATTTAATTGGCGCCCCTAAGGGATAATTTTCTAAATCAGCTGGTTTAACTGTAATAATTTTGCGTGGATCAAATCTAGACACTAAAGCGCCATGACTAGTAAAGGGCCGCTTATGGCCTGATTGGATTAAATATACTACCTCTTCACCTTCGGGTTGTAATAATGAACCGTCAGGATAAATCTGAGTAAAATATCGCTGCCATAATTTCCAGAAATTATAGTTACCATTATACACATGGGGGGTATAATTATATAAAGCGGCCGTAGCCCGATTAGCTGGAGTAACAACGACGGGATCATGATTAGTGTTAAACATGGTATAACTCTGCCCTACCTGATAATGATAATAGCGGGGATTTATCATATAATCATAAAACTGTAAAGCCGCAGCATTGACTTGTTTGCCAAAACCACGCCAGCGCTCACTGCAAGCCGCACCATCAGGACAACCATAACCCATTGCCCAATCCAATTGACTGGCCTTAGGGCTAGGATCCTCAATTAAGCTTTGCTCTTTTTGCAGAAGCACTAAAAGGAAACGGGGATTAATAGATGCCCTGACACATTTAGCTTTAGCTTCTTCAAAATCTTGAGGGTTGTCTACGGCGACACCACTGCAATCATAGCTATTAGTAGCCGCATTATAGATAATTTCCGCCGCACTGCGGACCGTGCCATAATAATCTTCTCCCCGATAATTAGCTAAATAACTACCATGGCTCTCTAAAAATTGCTGAATATCCGCAAGGCTCATAGTGCCAGCATCCAGAAGTTCAGCATCACTAATAATCAAATTAGGATTAAATTCAGCCGCCCGTACTAACCGTGGCGTGACTGTAATGACCATAGTCATCACTGAAGCGATTAAAATACCTTTATAAATTAAGCGGGGGGATAAATGCATGGGGGTTATTACTCCAATAAATTAATGTTTAATTTTAGCTGGAACTTTCTCTTCTAGTCGGAAAACGACCTTATTGTTATCAATATCACTAATGACTGTTTCTCCCTCCTTAATTTTACCTTCAATTATTTGCAAGGCCAATTCATCTAGAAGCTGGTTTTGAATTACCCGTTTAAGCGGCCGAGCACCAAAAGTTACATCATAACCCTTATCCGTTAAAAATTTCTTAAGTTTAGCCGTAGCCTTAAACTTAATACCTTTAACAGCCAAACGTTGGCTTACTTTGTCCAACTCCAGCTCTACAATTTTGTTTAACGCTTCTTTGCTTAAACTCTTAAAGATTACTATTTCATCAATACGATTAAGAAACTCCAATTTAAAATGTTCCCTTAAAATATGGTCAATTTTATCTTTCATTTCTACCTCTCGCGCTTGAGCCAACTTCTTAGCGTCACTGCCATCATAAAAGCCAATAGAATAATCTTTTATTACCTCATTGCCTAAATTAGAGGTCATAATAATGATGGTATTCTTAAAATTAATTACTCGACCCTTAGAATCAGTCAGCCGTCCATCATCTAAAATTTGTAGCAAGATATTAAACACATCTGGATGGGCTTTTTCAATTTCATCAAATAAAACGACACTATAGGGCCGACGACGCACTCGGTCAATCAGCTGGTTGCTGTCATCATAGCCAATATAACCCGCTGGCGCTCCTAAAATCTTAGAAACGCTATGCTTTTCCATAAACTCACTCATGTCCAACCGAATTAAAGCATTTTCATCATCAAACATAAACTCAGCCAAAGTTTTAGCTAGCTCTGTTTTACCCACTCCCGTAGGACCAACAAACAAGAAAGAGCCAATAGGTCTTTTTTCTTCATTAATGCCAGCTCTGGAACGGCGGATAGCATTAGCTACAGCCTTAATGGCTTCATCTTGTCCAACTACTCTAGTCTTTAAATAATCTTCAATTTTAGTTAGCTTCTGAGCTTCACTTTCCAACATTCGGGCCACCGGAATGCCGGTCCAGCGCGACACTACTTTAGCAATATCTTCTTCATCAACTTCTTCCTTCAAAATTCTGCGGCCGCCACTTTGAATTTTTAATAAGTTCTGCCGTTCACTTTCAATGGCTTTCTCTAATTCCGGAATACGGCTATATCTAATTTCAGCTACTTTTGTTAAGTCATCACCGCGCCGCTCAATAATCTCAGCCTGCGCCCGCAGTTCATCAATTTCTCGCTTGTAATCACGAATCTTAGAAATAATCGCTTTTTCATTTGACCATTGTAATTCCAATTTCTTAGCTTTTTCCTTTAAGTTTTCTAAATCGCGGTTAATCTTTCTGACCTTATCTTTACTATCTTCTTTCAGTAATCCCACTTTCATAATTTCCAACCGCCGAATTTCTCTTTTTAGACTGTCTAGCTCGTCAGGAGAGGAGTCAACCTCCATTCTTAAACTAGAGGCGGCTTCATCAATGAGATCCACGGCTTTATCTGGTAAAAAACGGTCAGTAATATACCGCGCCGACAATTTGGCCGCGGCGATCAGAGCATCATCAGTAATGCGAACCCCATGATGTACTTCGTATTTTTCTTTAATACCCCTTAAAATAGCAATAGTATCTTCAACACTGGGTTCTTCAATAAAAATAGGCTGAAAACGGCGCTCCAAGGCCGCATCTTTTTCAATATATTTTTGGTACTCTTTAATGGTAGTAGCGCCAATTAATTTAATTTCGCCCCGCGCTAAAGCTGGTTTCAACATATTAGAAGCATCCATTGACCCCTCTGAGGCTCCAGCGCCAACAATGGTGTGCAATTCATCCACAAACAAAATAACCTGACCATTACTCTTTTGAACTTCTTTAATAACTGATTTAAAACGATCTTCAAATTCACCACGAAATTTAGCCCCCGCAATTAATAATCCTAAGTCTAAACTCACTAATTCCTTGCCTCTCAGGCTTTCTGGCACATCACCACTGACAATACGCTGGGCTAAACCTTCTACAATGGCAGTCTTGCCAGTACCGGCTTCACCAATTAACACCGGATTATTTTTCGTGCGCCTCGTCAGTACCTGCATAATCCGTCTAATTTCTTCATCACGGCCAATAACTGGATCTAACTTCTTCTGTCTAGCTAAATCAGTTAAATTAATAGCATATTTCTGCAATACTTTATACTTTTTTTCCGCATCAGTAGAGCCAACAGCTTGAGAACCGCGCAGTTCAAGCAAGGCTTTAAGTAGGTCTTCATAGCCCAGTCCTGCCTTCAGTAAAATAGCCTGGGCCCTAGATTTAATTCCCACGATAGCTAACAATAAATGCTCAGTGGCTACATATTCATCATCTAAGTTTTTAGCCTCTCTCCTGGCTCGCTCTATAACCATTGAGGCCTCGGCTGTACCTTGAACTACACCCTCTGCTATTTGCGGGTGGTCTGACTTGGGTAATTTTTCCAGCTCAGCTTCCACTTGGTCAACAATATATTCAGGATCAATCTTTTGGGCCTCAATTATTGGCCGCACCAACCCTTCGTCTTGCTGTAGCAAGGCTAATAATAAATGAAGGGCGCCAATAAATTCCTGGCCGTACTGCTGGGCAACCATTTGGGCATTAATAATAGCTTCTTGAGCTTTTTCAGTAAAATTATCTAACATATCTTATTTTTATTATTTATTATTATTTTAGCAGTCTATTAATTAGAGTGCTAAAAATAATATAGCTCAACTCAGGGTACCTGTCAAGATTATAGCACAAAACAGGCAATTACCAAAATTATTGACAAATAATTGACTTAGGACTAGGGTAATATATCTATAAAATGTACCTAAAAAATAAAAAAGGGGGTGATCATCATGGAAACACCGCTCAAAACCGTCAATACCCAAAATTTGGCTAGCCTCCTTGTTTGGCAAATTTGCCAAGAATACCAAAATACTCTAAATCAAAAAGGGTATTGGGGGGCTAGACTACAAAAAATGGTAGGTGTTAAAAAAACACTTAGTTGTATGAATTTATTTCTCTTGTATTTATTGGTGGCCCATTGGCTTATGAGTTTAGCTCCTAGCCCCAGTCCTACAATATTCTTAGATTATGTTTCTGGGAGTATAATAGGAATGGCGGTAATTAGCTGCCTGGCAATTCTTTGGGTAAAACAAAGAGTAGGTCACTATCAACAGCAGATCGAAGAAATTAACAAGGGGGTGGTGGAATTTATTAAAAAACGCCTTAATCAAATTCTACTGTCCCACACTTGTTTTGCTCACGATGACGTAGATGCTATTATTGATTTTTATTACAATCAGCTCGGTTGCATTGTGGGTGATTTTTTCAAAGAAAATTTTGCTTCTCCTCTTAGCCATGAAGAGGAAGAGGAAATAAAAAGCTGGATAAAAACCAGCTGGCCCAATTTTTTTATTAGCCCCTGAGCCCAGGGGCTTTTTTATTGCCGATAACTTCAATTATTTGTATAATAAACTCATCTAAAATGTTGTAAAAAAAGTTTATGCCAGATACCAGTCAATTTGCAACTTTAGTTTATCTCGCTACCAGCCAAATTCCTTTAGGTCACATCAGTACTTACAGCGCCATTGCTCAAGCTATTGGCAGGCCTCAAGCCAGCCGGGCAGTCGGCCAAGCGCTCCATCACAATCCTTTTGCCCCAACTGTGCCTTGCCATCGTGTAGTAAGCCATAGCGGTAAGTTAATTGGCTTTATTCAGGGCGTAGAAGCTCAAAAGAATCTTCTAACTAAAGAGGGGATTATGGTTAATAACCAAGGCAAAATAATAAATTTTAATAAAGTATTTTACCAGCCTAAAATATGTCCCCAAGCTATCCGGAAATTATCCAAAAATTACAGGCCTTAGCTAACGCTAATAAAGCTAAAACTTTGAGCCAATTTTTTAAAACTGGTGCCGGGGATTATGGGGCTTGTGATATTTTTTGGGGTATACCAGTACCATTACAACGGCCCCTGGCTCAAGAATATTATAATTTGCCGCTAAGAGATATTAAAAAATTATTAACTCATCCAGTGCATGAAGTAAGATTTACTGGCGCTCTTATTTTGGTTAATCATTATAATCGGAGTGATAAACAAGAACAAAAGAATACTTTAGATTTTTATCTAAATAATATTCATCTCTTTAATAGCTGGGATATTATTGACTTAACTGCTCCAAAAATTCTTGGTAAATATTTAGTCAATAATAAAAATTATAATATCCTATCAACCCTGGCTAAAGTTAATAATTTATGGGCTAAACGAGCTGCCATGGTCGCTAATCTAACCTTAATTAAAAAAGGGGAATGCGGTCCGGCCTTAAAACTAGCCAAGCAATATTTATCTCAAAAAGAAGAATTACTGCATAAAGCAACCGGCTGGATGTTACGAGAAATTGGTAAGCAGAATGAATCATCGCTCCTGAACTTTTTAGACCAGTATGCTAGTCAAATGCCACGTATCATGTTAAGATATAGTTTAGAAAAACTGCCACCAGAACTAAGAGAAAAATATTTAAAAAGACGTTATGAACTTCCTTAATTTAATGGGTGTGCGACTAACCAACCTCAATAACCACGAACTATGGACTATTATTGAAAGCTACCTCCAAAATAGTCATAATCATTTAATTGTCACTGCTAATCCCGAGTTTATATTAACAGCCCAAAATGATAAAAAATTTAGAGATATTTTAAATAGCGCTGACCTAGCTTTGCCCGATGGAGTTGGCTTAATTCTGGCAGCTAGAGTTTGTGGCTGTAAACTTCAACGCCATACTGGTGCTGATCTCACTGCTGACCTTATCCAGTACGCCCAACAACATAACCTGCCCATAGCTATTATTAATTGGCGAGGCGGATTATTGTCCCGTAAAGAATTATCTCTAAGACTTCAACAACAATATCCTCATCTTAATTATTTAGTGGAAGATGTAAAAAAGTCTGGCCAATTAGGTCGCCGTCAAGTTAAACGTCTAACTTCATTTAAACCAATTATTATCTTTTCTACCTTGGGGGCGCCCTGGCAAGAATATTTTCTAGATAAAGAACGAGATACCTGGCCTAGCTGTCGCTTGATGATTGGAGTAGGGGGTAGTTTTGATTTTCTTCTTGGAGCTATTGCCAGAGCACCTAAAATTTGGCGTCATTTAGGTCTGGAATGGCTCTGGCGTCTTGGCCAACAGCCCTGGCGCTTCAAAAGAATCTGGCGTGCCGTCATAGTCTTTAGCTATCAATTCATAATCTGGAAACTAAATCCTAGAAAAATCAAGTAGGTGATGATAAAATAATGACACATGATAGCCCAACATCATAAACACCATTATTCAGCCTTTACCTTGGTTGAACTCTTAGTAGTTATTGCCATTATTGGTATTCTTTCTACTTTATCGGTAATAGTTTTTAATAATGCAAGAGCTAAAGCTCGAGATTCCCGTCGTCTCTCTGATGTTAAACAAATAGGTATGGCTTTAGAACTTTATTATGATGATAAAGGACGATATCCTCATCCACCCACACCTACTGGCACTCCAATTACTGGTTTATGTCTTAGTAATTCAGGTTTTACTTCTACTTGTGGCACTATTCCTTATCTTCAAAAAATCCCTAGTGATCCTTTACCTAATATTCATTATACCTATAGCTATCTTAATAGTGGAGAAAGTTACCGTCTAGGCTTTAACCTAGAACAAGGTTCAGGTGACTGGCCAGCCGGTACCTTAGCTATGGGCCCTAATGGCATCAGTCAAGACCTCCTGGCAGCTAATGGCATTGACTGGCGTGACCCGAATAACTGGGGAAAACCCCCAGGCTCAAGCTATGTATGTGCCGTTACCTATGATCAAGACAAGAAAGCTATAAAAATAGTAAATAGCTCTATATGCACCCTGGCTCCTGCATCTGTCTATATTCCTATTGATACCAGCCGTAAATACTATATTGAAGCTGAATATTTAACTGAGGGGGCCACCACCTATACCTTCTGGTTAGGGACTGCATCATATAACGCAAGTCATAATCCAGTGTCTCCTCATCCGGGTCTTTATGATTATTTTGGAGTTTACGGTGACCGCCCAACCTCCACTAATACCTGGACTTTTATCACCGCCAATAAACAGATTAGTGGCCAACCACGCACCGGTGAAAGTGCTACTACCTCAATATATGAGAAATGGCATCCTGGCACGGTCTGGGCCAAAGCACTGGTTGTAGCTAATTGGAATAGTCCTACGGGTACTCAAACTACCTATGTCCGCAATATTCGTTTTTATGTAGAATAGGAAAAGGGCTATGTTTATAGCTCAGAGTAAAGTTATTTTAGGGTAACCTTACGCCGGCTTTTTCAATTTTAGCCCCATTTAACCATAGCGCATTGTGGCTATTGTCCTAGAAAAATCAAGTAGATGATGATAAAATAATGACACATGATAGCCCAACATCATAAACACCATTATTCAGCCTTTACCTTGGTTGAACTCTTAGTAGTTATTGCCATTATTGGTATTCTTTCTACTTTATCGGTAATAGTTTTTAATAATGCAAGAGCTAAAGCTCGAGATTCCCGTCGTCTCTCTGATGTTAAACAAATAGGTATGGCTTTAGAACTTTATTATGATGATAAAGGACGATATCCTCCTCCACCCACACCTACTGGCACTCCAATTACTGGTTTATGTCTTAGTAATTCAGGTTTTACTTCTACTTGTGGCACTATTGCCTATCTTCAAAAAATCCCTAGTGATCCTTTACCTAATATTCATTATACCTATAGCTATCTTAATAGTGGAGAAAGTTACCGTCTGGGCTTTAACCTAGAACAAGGTTCAGGTGACTGGCCAGCCGGTACCTTAGCTATGGGCCCTAATGGCATCAGTCAAGACCTCCTGGCAGCCAGTGGCATTGACTGGCGTGACCCAAATAACTGGAAAAACGTCCCAGGCTATACGTGCGCCGTTACCTATGATCAAGATAGGAAAGCTATAAAAATGGTAAATTATAACCGATGTGTTCTAGCTCCTACCTCTTCTGTCTATCTTCCCATTGACACCAGCCGTAAATACTATATTGAGACTGAATATTTAACCGAAGGGACCACTACTTATACCTTCTATTTAGGGACTATATCATATGATGAAAGTTATAATCCATTGCCTGGTCATCCGGGTGGTCATGATTATTTTGGAGCTTCTGGTGACCGCCCAACCTCCACTAATACCTGGACTTTTGTCGTCAATAAAGCCATTGGTGGCCAACCACGCACCGGTGAAAGTGCTACTACCTCCATATATTATAAGTGGCATCCTGGCACTGTCTGGGCCAAAGCACTGGTTGAACCTAATTGGAATGGTACTCAGACTACTTACGTCCGCAATATTCGTTTTTATGTAGAATAACTAAGACATGGTCCTAGTCAAAGTTTTTAAAAAATAGTATAATTAAAACATGAAGCAACATCATCGTGTTTACAATATAGTAAAAGGCAGTATAGCAGTAATAGCCATCTTCTCTTTGATCATTATCAACAGAGCGCCACTGGCGCATGGTGATTATGAAAGTGAAATTAATGAGCTAAATAGCCAAATAGATAACAAGAAAGACGCAGTTGCTAAATTACGCGATCAACAACGTTATTACCAACAGCTTCTTGCGGAAAAACAGCAGGAAAAGGCTAGTCTTAACAATCAGCTGTCTATTTTGGATAACAAAATAGCCGAAATTGAGCTAGATATTGAAGGCACTAAGCTAGAAATGGAGCAAACAGAATTAGAACTGCGCAGTTTAGAATTGGAAATTGCCAATAAAGACCAGCAAATTGATCAAGCTCAAGGTCGATTAAGCAAGCTCATTAAGACCATTGATCAGCAGGGGAGTAAGAACCCATTAGAGATCATTTTAATGAATGACTCCTTTTCAGATTTTCTCAATGATATTGAATATCTTAACAATATTAGCAGCGCAGTTCGCGATGAGCTGGAAGACTTAAAGGACTTAAAAACCTCACTAGAAGAGCAACGGCAGATTTTAAATCATAAACGCGAACAACTAACTGAATTACAACAAGTTTTGGCTGATAAAAAAGACAATCTAGACCAAGAAAAACAAACCAAGAATTTCATTCTAGAGCAAACCCAATTATCTGAAAGTCAGTATCAGGCTTTACTGGCTGATGCTAAAAAAGAACAAGAGCAAGCTAGTGCGGAAATTAGTAAATTAGAAAAGACGGTTCGTCAAAAACTAGCCCAGCTAGAAGCCAGTAGGCCTAAGAGCAGTCAAGGAGAATCAAGCAATGTTCTTATCTGGCCAGTGCCTAAAAACCGCATTAATGCCTATTTTCATGACCCAGATTATCCTTTTCGTAATGTTTTTGAACACCCGGCAATAGACATTAGAGCCGGGCAGGGGACTCCCATCATGGCCGCGGCTGATGGCTACATAGCGGCTGCTAAAAATGCTGGCATGGGTTATAGCTATATTATGATTGTCCATAACAATGGACTGGCTACCGTTTATGGCCATGTCTCTAAAATAGTAGTACAAGAAGAGGACTATGTTACTGCTGGCCAGCTAATTGGCTATAGCGGGGGCACTCCTGGTACCCCTGGCGCTGGTAAGATGACTACTGGCCCTCATTTACACTTTGAAGTCCGTTTGAATGGTATTCCTGTTGATCCCTTACCTTATTTACCATAAACACATGAAAAAGACTAATTATCACTACCTGCCTGGCTTTGGACCCTTGTCCGCCATCTTTATCTTAAGCCTTCTTCTCCTTCTAACCAGTGCTGGTTTTACTTACTGGTCCATTAATCAAGCTAAAGAGCGGGACCAAATAAGAATTGCCAATTTAAGAAAAATTCAGTCAGCTATTAATCAATATTATAATCAATATGGTGAATTCCCAGAAGGGGATAAAGATATTGGTAACTGGGATTTAGGCTACCAAAATAGCGATGACCATCGCTTTATTTACCCCTTAGTGGAAAAGGGGCTACTTCCAGCTAATTTTCCTGCTGATCCACTATCTAAATATGATCCAACACACGGTATTGATTATACTTTTCGCTACCAAGCCTATGCTGATGACGGCCAATTTTGTCCACGTGGTCAAGGGCAGTTCTATGTTTTAGGCATTCGCGACTTAGAATCATCAACTGGCGATCCTGCTGACCCTCATCAATTTGAGGGGAGTGGCTTTAGCTGTAAAAATCGTAATTGGCAAGATGAATTTGATTATGTTGTTGGTGCTTTTGCCCATCCGGCCAAGAATAAACAATAGTAAGTAAAAAAGAATAATAAAATAAAAAAAGAAATCCGTTGATTTCTTTTTTTATTGGCCACAAGTCTTAACGGGGAGAATAACATACAACGTCGCACAATACATCTTATACGACATTACCCCTAGGGATAGGTTAAAATAAGACCCATAAAGTTTAGCTCTGGGGTAAAGAGCAGTAAAATCTTACACAGCACTAAAAAGATTCCAACTACTAAAACACAAAAAACCAATACTGCCAGAAAGAAAACTAATTTAAAAATTACCTCATTATCCATACAAATAAAATAAAATAATAAACTATTGATAGATTATCCTATCTCCATACCTCAAGTCAATAATTTTAGCTTCACTAAGTTGCGTGCTAAATTTACTCTGCCCCATTCGCCACAAGGCTAACTGAGATTCTAAATCATGTCGTAGATTTAATTTAATAATCTGACCTTGAGTTCCTATCACCCTTAAAGAATTAGGCTCATTATTATTAAAAATAAAATTATGGGGCTCACCATTCGGCCATTGCGAATTTTTAATAGCTAAAATCATTGTCCACAGTGCCGGATTAGCTGTTATTTCCCTGTCCGCCACCATATGATCTCCCTCATTTTTAACTACTGGCCAAGATGAGGTGCCAGACATTGTCTCTTCTTTAAGAATCCGCCCAAATCGATCTACTAAATAATACCAATTGTCTTCCTGCCAAATAGCCACGGGCGGCTCTTCAGTAATTACTAGGGTTAATTTATTCGGCCAATGGCGACGAACACGACAGCCTATTAGCTTGTAATCCTCTAAATGCCGACACACCTGCCGTGAGGTTGTCAGCCAAAAATTTCCCCGCCACAGTTGCCAAACTGGTCCAGTTAAAGCAGTAAACGCCCGATCATGTATTTCTAAGGCCGGTAATAATTTAACACCGCTAACTTCAATATCTCTTACCCGAAAATATCTAGAACAGAAAAGGCCATAACTGAATCCTGCAACAATAATTACCGCCCCCGCTATTATGACTCCCCGCTTAATCTTTCGCCAATTGATAGGTTGTTTAGGTGCTTTAGCTTTATTTTGGCTAACTTTAACTATTTTTTGAGGAGGAGCTACTCGTTTCGGAGTCGCTATCTGCTTTTTGGGCCTTGATTTTGATGGAGCTTGATGGCTTATTACTACTACTTTGCTATTGATTGAAGAACGCCCTTTTTTCATAATATTAGCCAAAATACATACCAGATAGTTCAGCAGTAAGATAAGGTTTAAGAACAGACGGCAACTTTATCCGGCTATCAGACTGCTGATGATTTTCTATAATAGCTATTAGGGTGCGCGGCATTGCTAAGGTGGTACCATTAAGAGTATGAGCCAAGGCTTTTCGGCCATCTGCTAGCTCATATTTAATATTTAACCCCCGGGCTTGGTAATCCCAGCAATTAGAAGCTGAGGTCATCTCAGCCCAATCTCCTGGTTGGCCTGTTTTATTAGGCTTGCCTGGCAGCCAAGCTTCAATATCTATTGTTCTGGCCGAGGGAGCGCCCAGATCGGCCGTACAATGATCTACTAATCTAAACGGCAACTCTAATCCCTGAAAAATTTCTTTTTCTATATTTAACAATAATTGATGCTCTGCCCCGCTATCCTCAGGCCGCGAGTAAACAAACATTTCCACCTTATTAAATTGATGCACCCTAAAAATACCTTTAGCAAACTGGCCATAACTCCCCGCTTCAGTACGAAAACATTGAGATAAAGCTACATAATGTAGGGGTAAATCTTTTTCAGACAATACTTCATCTTGATGATACCCCCCAAGGGTAATTTCGGCTGTTCCTATTAAACTTAAATCGCTATTTTCTAAATTATATATTTGAGTAGAATCACCTCGCGGATTATAACCCAAAGCCTCAATAATTTTAGTTTTAGCTAAATCAGGAGTAAGCATTATCTTAAAGCCATGACGAGTCGCTACTGTCAAAGCATAATTAATAAGGGCCAACTCCAGCCATGCTAAATCACCAATAGTATAATAAAACTTCGCTCCGGCCACCTTACTAGCTCGGTCAAAATCTAACCAGCCCCATTTATCCGCTAAAGCTAAATGATCTTGCGGTAAAAAACTAAATTGTGTCGGCTGACCACAGACTTCTAAAATAACATTATCGGCCGGATTCAAACTCCGGACGACCGCTGGATCAGTCATATTGGGGACGGTTAGTAATAAAGCTTCTAATTCTTCAGTAATTTGCCGCAATTTCACTTCACCTTGCTTTATAGCTTCATTATTAGCTTTAATGGCTGCAATTTCTTGAGGAGTTGGCACTTTTTTTGACCAATTATTACGCTTAGCCCGACAGTCATCTAACTCTTGTTGCAGGCTACGTCGCGCTTCATCCAGACTAATTAGCTGATCTAAATCTACTTTCGCTCCCCTATAACGACAATTTTCTTTAACTTCAGCCAAATTTTCTCGGATGTATTTAATATCTAACATATTATTTAGAACTTACTTTAGGTTTAACAAAGGGGAATAAAGTCGCTTCCCTGACTGACCGTCCCGCTAAACAGGCAAAAAACCGCTCTCCAAAGCCAAAACCACAAGTAGGCGGCATACCATACTCCAGCATCTCAATAAAATCCCAATCCGGCATCATGGCTTCGGTATCTCCTCTTTCTAAAAGTTTTTGCTGTTCCTGGAAACGAGCTTGCTGTTCTAAGGGATTATTTAATTCAGAATAGCCATTCCCCGTCTCAGTACCGGCAATAATAATCTGGAAACGCTCTGTTAACTCCGGATTATCTGACCGAGATTTAGCCAGGGGCGACACTAGTTTAGGATGACCCACCACAAAAGCTGGCCCGGCAATATTACGACGGCAATACTTCCATAGGGTGTCTATAAGACGTTCCCGACTAGTCCCCTCATAATTAACCCCTAATTCATCTAACCTATGACGCATCATTTCATCGCTAGCTTCTAAAACATCTATGCCGGTTTGCCGTTTGATCTCCCCGCAGTAGTCTAACTCGGGCCATTCACCAGCTAGATCAAAACTATATCCCTTGCTATTAAACTTAGTAGTGCCAAAAACTTGTTGAGCTAAATTAATATATAATTCCCGACTTAATTTCATTCCATCCAGGTAATTAGCGTAAGCCCAATAAAACTCCATATTAGTAAATTCTTGTAAATGATCTGGGCTACTGCCTTCATTACGAAAAACCCGGCCAATTTCAAAAGTTTTATCAAAAGCCGCCGCCATTAACCTCTTCTGCCAGAGTTCTCCAACCGAGATACGCAGATAGACATCAATATCATAATCATTATAATGAGTCTTAAAAGGATTAGCTTCAGCTCCGCCGGTAGTGATTTCTAAGGTTGGCGTTTCTACTTCTAAAAATCCATGGTCCAGCATAAATTGACGAGTTACCTGCCAAAACTGCGCTTTCTTGACAAATAAAGCTCGCAAATCATCATTAAATAACAAATCCAAATAACGTTTACGCCAGCGCTCATCTTCATCTTTAAGGCCATGCCATTTTTCAGGTAAGGGCCTTAAAGCTTTGCTAATAATTTGCCATTCTTGAACTAATACCGTAGGCTCGCCAGCATGAGTACGAAAAACAGGACCGCTCACCGCAACAAAATCACCAATATCCATAAATTTAAGAAAATTTTTGTAACTATCTCCTAATTCTTTCTTGTTGAAAGCCAATTGTATGGTAGCGGTGCCATCCTGCAAATTAGCAAAAGTCAAATTGCCATGCTCTCTCAGGCTCCGCAAACGGCCAGCTAAATAAACCACTTCGCCTGACTTTTCATAGGCCTGAAAATTAGCTAACACTTGACTATTAGTCTCTTTACGCTGACACTGTGCCGGATAAGGCTCAATCCCCGCCTCCTGCAATAATTCTAATCTCCTCCTTCGTGTTTCGTACTCACTTATTTTTTCTGCCATAAAAAACAAAATAACCAGCTTAATATGCTGGCTATATTGTACCTAATTTATGGGGGGAAGTAAAGAAAAACTATAAATGCTGTATTTTTAAGCAAGCTTTTACAAACTCCACAAATAAAGGATGAGGATCTAAGGGACGAGAAATATATTCCGGATGAAATTGCGTGCCAATAAAAAAAGGATGGTCAGTAAGCTCAATGGCTTCTACAATCTGGCCATCAGGCGAGGTGCCAGCAATAGTAAGTCCATGCTGTTCTAAAATTTCCCGGTAATCATTATTAAATTCATAACGATGACGATGCCGTTCGCTAACTATTTCTACCTCAGAACCAAACTTTTGAGCATAAATACGGGCTAAATGGGTCCCAGGCACTAACTTGCAGGGCCAGCCGCCCAAACGGATAGTGCCACCATAATGATTGCTGGCCAGCAATTCCTCCTGCCCCGGCATAATATGAATAACTGGATATTTAGTTTTGGGGTTGATCTCCTCGCTATTAGCTCCTCTAAGACCGCAGATATTACGGGCAAATTCAATGACCGCCATTTGCATGCCATAACATAGACCAAGATAGGGCACTTTATGGGTGCGGCAATATTCAATAGCTTTAATCTTGCCTTCATAGCCTCGCCTACCCCAACCCTGAGGAATAACTAAACCATCATAATCCTCTAAAATAACAATCCCCTTCTGCTCTACTTCTTCTGCACTTAACCAATCTAACTTCGGCCGGCAATTATTAGCCACCCCCGCATGTTTTAAGGCCTCAATAACACTAATATATGAATCGGTTAAGCAAAAATTGCCCGAAGTAAAATATTTACCCACAATCCCTATTTTTACTGTCCGCTGCCCTTCTCTGGCTTCTTTAACTTTGTTAGCCATCGTCTGCCAAGCAGACCAATCATTACAGCGTGGTCTTAACCCTAAATGTTTTAATATCTTGGCGGATAGATGATTTTTTTCAAAATTACCCGGGACATCATAAATAGAATCAATATCTGGTGCAGCAATTACATCATCGCTATAAATATTACAATTCATAGCAATTTTTTTACGGCGTGGCTCATCAATCGGTGTTTCAGAACGAGCAATAATAAAATCCGGCTGAATGCCGGCTGAATTTAAGGCTCTTACTGCATGCTGAGTTGGCTTGGTCTTCATCTCCCCAATTTTAGCGGGCACTGGCAAATAAGTTACCATAACAAACAAAACGCTCCCTGGATTTTCTAAGTGCATCACTCTGGCAGCTTCCAAAAAAAGCATATTCTCATATTCACCCACAGTACCGCCAATTTCAATAATCATAATTTCTGCTCCGGTCTTTTTCACCGCCGCCTCAATCCTGCCCCTAACTTCCAAAGGAATATGGGGCACCACTTGAACACATTTACCGCCGTAGCCCAAATGACGCTCTCGCTCAATAACTGCCTGATAAACCCGGCCAGTGGTCATGTAATTTTCTTTATAAATATTGCTGTTAAGAAAACGCTCATAATTACCAATGTCTTGGTCGGTTTCATCGCCATCTTCAGTGACAAAAACTTCACCATGCTCCAAGGGATTCATGGTGCCTGCGTCCACATTAATATATGGATCAATCTTAATAGCACTTACTTTGTAGCCACGATTAATTAGAATACGCCCAATAGAGGCGGCGGTAATGCCTTTACCCACGCCAGACATAACTCCGCCAACGACAAAAATATATTTTGTCTGAGGTGAAAGATGATTACTTTTAGTCATATAAACATTTAAAAAGTAAAAAAACTATCTAGATTATACCAAAAATAAAACCACTCGGCTATATTGGCCAAGCGGCATTATTGGGATAATAAAAATCTAATAATTAATTATTAACGCTAATAATAGTATATTCTACATACCCTTTAGGGGTATTAACCCTAATCTTATCACCAGCCACATGATTAAGCAAAGCCCGCCCTAAGGGTGATTCATTAGAAATTTTACCATCTAACGGATCAGACTCATTAAAGCTAACAATAGTAAATTCTTTTTGGCCAGAATTAGTTTCTACTACTAATTTAGAGCCCATACCCACCCGGCCATCGGCTGGCGGGTCAACGACAATTAAATTCTTTAATAAATTAGATAATTCTAAAATCCGGCCCTCATTAAAAGCTTGGTCTTCTTTGGCATCGCTATATTCAGCATTTTCACTTAAATCACCTAATTCTTTAGCTTGTTCAATCCGCTCGGCAATTTCACGTCGCCGTTGCGTTGTAAGAATGTTTAATTCGTCAACTAATTTTTGATAGCCCTCGCGGGAAATAATTGATGAAGCCATAACGCTAAAATTGGAATAAAAGACGCGAAATTATCTTCGCGCCTAAAAATTATAAAGCCCATTATACCACAAGAAAAAAACTTGACAAGCCCTACGCCATCCCTATCTATACAATAGTCTAGCTTAAGGGTCTTTTTTTATGAGCTTCTATAATTATAACTGCTGAGCTGATCTAATTTCTATTTGGCCATCTTCATTAATAATTACTGTATCGCGACGTTTTAATTCTTTAGCTAATAATTTCTCAGCTAAAACATTATTAATGGTATCCTGCAGTAGACGACGTAATGGCCGAGCCCCAAATTTAGGATCATAACCGGCCTTAGCTAAATAAGCTAATCCCTGTTCAGTCACCTCAAAATTAATGTTTTTTTCTGCCAGTTGACGACCAATCTTTTGCAATTGCAAATTAGTAATCGCCACCATATCTTCCATAGTAAGCGGCCGAAAAACCACAATACCATCAAAGCGATTAATTAATTCTGGCCGCATTACCTGTACCAGCTCATTATCTATAATATGCTGGCGGATAGCATTAAAATCCACACCCTGCTGGACTGCCTCCATAATATATGGGGCCCCAGCATTGGAGGTGGCAATAATAATAGTATTACTAAAATCAATGGTTCTGCCTTGAGCATCAGTCAAACGGCCATCATCAAAGACTTGTAAAAATAAATTTAAAATATCTGAATGAGCTTTCTCAATTTCATCTAATAAGATCAGACTAAAAGGATGCTGGCGGACTGCTTCAGTTAAATAACCAGCCTCTTCATCGTGGCCAATCATCTTATTAACACTACCTAGTAATTGATATTCACTCATATCCAACCTAATCATGGCTTCCTCATCGCCAAAATAAACTTCAGCTAAGGTCTTAGCTAGCTCAGTCTTACCAACTCCGGTTGGTCCTAAAAATAAAAAATTAGCAATTGGTTTATTTGTATCTCTTAATTCAACTCGCGCCCGCCGTAAACTAGCGGCTACCATGTTTACTGCCTCTTCTTGACCAATCAAACGCTTATGAATAATTTCCTCTAAATTAAGTAGCATCTCACTTTCTTCCCGGCCAACCTGCTCAATGGGCACACCAAATTCTTTACTAGCATATTCTCTAACCACCGCTTCACTAACTAATCTAACCCCTGGCTGTCTTAAGGCTAAACGAGCCGACCCCTCTAAAACACCCAACAAACGTGTCGGTTGGGCTGGCTCGGTGGTATAACGTCCGCTAACCATTTTAGCTGTCTCTAGGGCAGCATAAGTAAATACCACCCCCCAACGTTTCTCCCAATAGCTAGCCCAGTGTTCTGCCATAATCATAAGCTGCTGATCATCAGGCTCAGTGACGTCAATTTTAGCCAAATTAGCTCCTAGCGAACGCTCAGCAATATATTTACGATAATTCTCCATACTGGCTGTGGTTATACACCGCAAAGCTCCTCGTTGGAGAGCATTAGCTAAAATATCTGATAAATCCAAACTCTGTTCTTCCCCCACAGTAAGACCAGCAATTTTGTCTACTTGGTCAAAGAAGAGAATAATATTACCAGCTTGATTAACTTCCACAATAATCCGCTCTAAGTTAGCCTGAGCCTCTTCGGGCGATACACCACCAATCAAAGAAGGCACATCTACTTCCACTAATCTTTTATCTTGTAAAAAAGAAGGAACATTTTCTTCCACCATTAATTGAGCTAGTCCATACACCAAAGATGTTTTCCCCACTCCGGCTGAACCAACCAAAATTATCCCTAATCTTCCAGCCGACCAAGCATCAAGTATCTGGCTCAGTTCCTTTTGACGTGCTACACACAAAGGCAGTTGGTTATTCTTAGCCGCTAAAGTCAAATCATGAGCATAGTGGTTCAAAAATGGGGTGGCCTTAGCCGTATAAGCACGATCCATATTAGAAGAGGGCTTAAATTGGGCTAGATCTCGCATTTGTTTATAAGTCTTAGCTAGGTGCCGATTAATATGAAACCAATTAGCTACCGCCGCAAATTGTTCTTCTTTGGCTCCTAAATCATAAATGATTTCTTTTACAAGAGAACTGTGATGAATTAGGGGAGCTAAAAAATCCACTGACAAAGGCAAATCATTGGTTGACCAAGCGCTAGCGACCCCCTGGATAAGGGCTATCTTAACCTCGGAAGACAAACTCACTGTCAGAGAATGGTTCTCGCCCTTAACTTCATATTTTTTAAGCTTATCAGCAATATCTTGACCATTTAAATTTAAACGAAACAATAAGGCCTTCACTAAAGAATCGTTTAATAAAACACCAAACCATCCTTCTGGACTAACCTGATCTACCTTATTCTGACCGGCTCGTACTGTTGCTCGAGCTAAACTAGAAAAAATTTCTTGGGGTAAATAATCAATCACGTTTAACTTATTACGAGATGGTAGCTCAAAAACTCCTGGCCAGTCTAGGGGCATAGCCACCTCAACATCTGGCCAGCGGGGTAATCGAGCTATTTGACTATTTTTTATTAAACGATAAACCGTTAAAAGGTCAAACACTACTGACCATGCCAACCACCGAAGAGGCCATACCGGCTGAATCCACCAATCTACGGTCCCCACTGCCGACCAATTAATAAACCAACCGGTAGCTTGGCCTATATACCAAACAATAACTATCACTCCGCTTATGGCCGCTAAATAAATTAATACATCTAAAATATTTAAGATCTTTTGACTAATTAATTTTTCTTTCAACTTCTGCCACCTGGTTGGCCAATCAACAAAAAACCAACAATTAGCGCCAAACCACCCCACACCCCATCCTTTACAGTTCCGACACGGCCGACCATTGTCTACGCCCAAACCATGGCAATTTTCACAAACAAACCAACCATTTATTTTATTTTCGTCCGCCATAATATAATATATAGAGATAGTAAAAAATCATAAGCGGCGCTAATGGCCAAAGAATTATGGCTATCACAGTAACAGCCACACAAATAAGCCAAATGGCCAACCTAACAATTATTTGCACTAATCGTACCACAAAGCTAATAATGAAACTCCAAATATCTCGCTGGCCATACATTGGCACAAAAATATTCTTTATCCACACCAACAAAGCCAGACTATGTCCTTGTTTTTTTAACCACCGGCCCCAATATTTCATCCAAAAAGACCAGCCATAAGAATACCACCAGAAGGGCCAAGCTAATATTTCTCTACTAATAAGCCAAATTATATTCATAAGATATATTATAGCAAAAAATTAAAAGTTAGCTAACCAATGACCATCTTGACGTACCAAATATCTACTAGCCTCTTGAGGATTTGCTAAAAGCTCTTTAACTATTTTTTCCATTCGAGCCCCCTGTGAACCTTTAACTAAAATAGTTGCTGGTGAAGAAATTATTTCTTTGATTTTTAAAGCTGCCTCGCTAGAGTCATTAAAATAGTCTAATCTCCCCGACCACCCCATATTCTGGGCCTCCTCGCCAATTAATTTAGCCAGCGGCCCCACCAATATTAAACGACCAATAGGCAAACCGGCAACAACCTGCCCTACCCGCCGATGTTCCGCTGGACTGTCTAAACCTAGCTCTAACATATCTCCCAGTACCGCTATCCGTTTATCTGAATCATCTACTGGCAAATTGGCGAGAATTTCTAAAGCTGCAATCACAGAAGTAGGAGAAGCATTATATGAATCATCAATTACAATACTGTCATCCACCCCGGCTAATAAATTAAAACGTCCTGGAAGCGGCCGAAAATCTTTAAGGATATCAGCAATCTCTATAAGCCCTAAATCTTCGCTTAGTCCAACAGCGGCTGCGGCTAAAGCTGAATAAAGAGCAGCTTCAGTCATAACAAAGGGCAAAGACAAAGGAACTACACTGTCATGATAATGAAGTTCACAACTTATGCCTGTTAAAGCCTCAAGAGATAACTTACTAGCTTGACGATAATTAAATATTATCTCTGTCGCTCTAACTTGAGCCTCAGGACCAAACCCATAGGTTATAACTTTGCCCTTACATTTATAGGCCATAGCTGCTACTCGTCGGTCATCAACATTTAAAATAGCAATACCCGCAGGGGGTAAGCTAGCCACTAATTTGCCTTTCTCTTCAGCAATATTATCTGGAGTACCAAAAAATTCTAAATGAGCCTGGCCAATTGCCGTCACTACTCCTATTATTGGCTGGACAACACTTAATAAATAATCCAGATCCCGAGGATGGTCTACCCCCATCTCTAAAACTAAAAATTCAGGATAATTTTTATCTTTAAAAATTAATAATCCTAAAGCCCCCATAATAACCTTGGCCCATCCCCAAGGCGAACGTCCAGGCGAGACACTGCCTAAAATAGTAAGCGGTAAACCAATTTCATTATTATAATTTTTTATATTACCTCTTACTCTATACTTTTTACTTAAAACTAATAAAATTGCCTCTTTAGTAGTTGTCTTACCCACGCTGCCAGTAATCCCTATAATCTTTGGCTGATATTTCTCGATTACTGCCCGAGATAATATTTTTAAGAGATGACGCGCTAATGATTGGAACATAAAAATTAATTCTTAATTGGACGCTCAGCTGGAATCTGTTTATATTTTAAAATAAAATTAGCAATTTCACCAAATAATGGAGCGGCTGAACTTTCAGCCCAGATCACGCCGCGCGGATGATCAATGCGCACTACCATTACAAAAGCTGGATCATCTACCGGCGCATAACCAGCAAAAGATCCAATATTAACACCGGCAATATAGCCTCGCCCATTTTTGCTGGGGACTTGAGCAGTGCCAGTTTTGCCAGCTACATAATACCCCTCCACGCCAGCTTTCTTGCCATGACCATCTTCAACTACATTAACTAACATACCACCGACTGTTCTAGCTGCCTCGGGACTAATAGCCTGAGTAACTACCTGTGGTTCAGCCATGACTCTTGTGCCATCCGGACTAACAATTTCTTGGACTAAATAAGGTCTCATCAATTTACCTTCATTGGCTAGCGCTCCAAAGGCCATGGCCATCTGCAAGGTTGTTACATTAATACCTTGGCCAAATGAAGCAGTAGCCGCATTAATTTCTTGTCCAAACTTTTGATATAAATTATTAATACTGCCGGCCGACTCAGCTGGCAATTCAATACCTGTTTCTTCGCCAAAACCAAATTTGGCTACCCCGGCCCGAAAATTTTCTAGCCCAATTTGGCGCATTACAAAGACCGCCCCAGTATTTAAAGAATCCTGCAGGACTCGCACCATATTTACTACTCCCCTTCCCTTAAAATCTGAATTATTAATCTTATTATGGCCAACCATTACTGAACCGCTATCATTATATGTTGTTTGGGGTGTAACCTTGCCTTGGTCAATGCCAATCGCCATAGTAATAGCCTTAAAAATTGAACCCGGCTCATAGGCTTCAAAGGTTGACTGATTATTAAAGTGCTCTAAATTTTTAATCAGTGAATAATTATTAGGATCAAAATTAGGAGCCGAGCACATTGCTAGAACTGCCCCTGTTTTGGGATTGGTTATTACTACGCTACCGCCATCAGCCTGATGTTTGGCTACTGTTTCCAATAATTTAGTACAAGCAAAATTCTGAATAGAACGATCAATGGTTAAGATTAAATCTGAACCATTAGTTTGTGCTTTATAATCCCGTCCCCCTAAAATAACTGCCCGATTAGCGCTGACATCTCCTTTCACCACACCAGCCCGACCAGCCAGAATATCATCAAAAGCTTCTTCTAGCCCGTATTTACCTTGACCAATTAAATCGTCATCATTGGCAAAAGAAACAAAGCCTAAAATATTAGCTTCAATGTTTTTTTCTGGATAATATCTATATTCCCGGCTAGTTTGCCCCAGGCCATTGATGGTAATAGAATATTTTTCACCTTTATTTTTTGGTTGCCATACAACCGTTTCCCCATCTAATGATAAATCATCGGGACTTAAAGTAGCATCGCCCCACGTTCGGCTTAAAATCTTAAAATAAAGTTTAAGAATTTGCTCACCTTCTAATTTCTTAGTAATAACTTCGTAGGGATCATTGCCTTTATTGAGAATTTTTAAATAGTCGGCAATCTTAGCCTCTGATTTTTCTTTAAGAGCAGCATCATATCGGGCTTGAGCCATTTCCTGATAAAATTTATCCGCTAGCAAATCCTGCTGCTTTTTTAAGATAGCCTCTTTAGCTATAGCTATCTCTTCACTGCTAGACGCCGAAGGTAATTTAGACATTTCTTCATCTAATTGCTTTTTTAAATTATTTTGTTCAGTCTGCTTAATCTCGGCAATAATTGCTGGCTGATCAAAAGCTTCAAATAAAACCTCAGCTAAATCATGGGGATCAATAATAACCGGCAATGAATAATCACTATAGCCTTTCTCTTTAGCTTTGGTTTGTTCTTCCCACAACTGATTAATTTTATTTATCTCTAAATCACGCGGCACAATATATAAGTTAAAAAGTCGCCGATTAGTAGCTAAAGGATAAAGCTCCTTACCCCCATTAGTCGTCTTGTCATAAACAAAAATTTGACCCCGACTCGGAGCTAACTCAGCATAAAATTCTTGCTGGTCACGCGCTTTGGCTAAATAATAATCATGATTCATTATTTGTAACCAAAATAATCTAGCTACTACCATAAGACCAGCAATAATAAAAAAAATCAACACTAATTTCAAGTGAGTGTTGAATTTTTTGTTTGGTTGATGATGAATATTAAACCGGCTACTCTGAGCCACTAATCTGTCTGGCCGGGGCATAAAATTACTTTTTAGCCATCAAGTCATTGGCACTTACGGCGTAAGATAAACGGCTTACTGGCACCATACCTAAATGTTGTACCTGTTGCTGTAAATAGCTATATGAATTAAGTCTAGCTACTTCAGTCTGCAAATCAACTTGTTCCTGTTCTAATTTGGCCAGTTGTTTTTTATAATCTCGCAGGGCAAATGTCTGGATAGCCAAATTATTAGCCACGGCCAAATAAGCTAAAATTAATAAAACTATCCCCGACCATAAACAATAATTTATTCGCCGCCATTGCCACTTTTTTATATTGGCTGATTTTTGCTTTAAACAATTAGGAGAAACTAGTTCTTGATGGCTGACTGTCATAGGGGTGAATTAATGTTTAACTAAAGTTTACTGGCAGCGCGCAATTTGGCGCTACGAGCTCGCGGATTACCCGCTTTTTCAGCCTCGCTAGCCTTAAGCGGATGACGATAAACTATTTTTAACTGTGCGTGATGGCCGCATCGACAAACAGGAAACTCTGGCGGGCATAAGCAATCTTTGCTTTCCCTTAAGAAAAAATGTTTGACTAGCCGATCTTCCAGACTATGAAAAGTTACAGCAACAATGCGGCCATGGGGGCACAACAAGCTTAGGGACTGATTAAGGACAGAATCTAAGTTTTCTAGCTCCTGATTAGTAGCAATCCGTAAGGCCTGAAATAACTTAGTAGCTGGATGATGACGACTTCTGGCCACATAGCTAGGCGGTAATACTTGCTCCACTATTGCTACTAGCTCTTGAGTTCGCGTGATAGGCTGACGACGACGATATTTGGCAATAGCCTTAGCTAATGGTCCGGCCCATGGTTCTTCACCATAATCACGGATAATGCGCCTCAGTTCGCTTTCTGTCCAATGATTGACAATTTCACTAGTTAAGTAAGGACTTCCTGGCCCAAAAGCCATATCTAACGGTCCGTCCTGGGTAAAGGAAAAACCCCGATCAGTATCTGCAAGTTGAGCTGATGAAAGACCCAAATCTAGAACGAGGCCATTAAATTGGCTATCAATACCCCGTTCCTTTAAATCCTGGCTCAAATTAGCGAAATTATCATTAATTAAAAGAACATTGTTAATATTTTTTTGGGACAGCTGGTGATGAGCGTTGGTAATGGCTAGTGGATCTAAATCAAAACTCACAATAAGACCAGTCGGACCGACAGCTTTGGCTAAAGCCATGGTGTAACCCCCGCTGCCCAGCGTAGCATCAATAAATCGTTGTCCCTTGTGTGGTTGTAAAATTGCTAATACCTCTTTAAGTAAAACTGGGGTATGCTGATACTCCATACTAAAGAAGGTTGTCCAGCGATTCAGCAATTGAGCTGCTAGCTTGATCATTATTCGCCCGGTAGGCTTCCCAGCGGTCTTTGTCCCAAATTTCTAAACGATCATAAAGACCGGCAATCACCACCTGCTTATGCAAATCAGCAAAGTGGCGCAAATATTCAGGCAAAACAATCCGGCCCTGAGCATCAAAATCCACCTCACAAGCCCCAGAGAGCATAAAACGGGCAAAGGCCCGCTGGTTAGCTTTATTAAATGACAGACGGCTCAATTTGCTATTAATTAATTCCTCCCAAGCAGTTTTAGTATATAAAAACAAGCAGTTGTCCAAGCCCTTGGTTACAACTGCACCCTTCTTTAAATCAGCGCGAAACTTGGCTGGAATGGCCAAGCGTCCTTTTTCATCTAAATTGTGTTGAAATTCGCCGATAAACATTGCTTAGGAGTTAGATATAGTGGCTGGTAATTCACCACTATTCACCATTATTCACCACCAAGCAAATTATAGGCTCTTTCCAAATAAGTGTCAAGGCCTAAACTGATAGTATAAAATATAGCTAATAATAAAGAAAAAATAACAATAAAAAATACTCCCGACGGAGTATCAAAACTTATAAACAAAAACCACTAAACAAAAATTGTATTCACCTTATACCTAACAGGTTTTATTTTTTAAGGTGATATTGGGTTCACCAATATATTCTGGTGCTACAATTTGATAGCCCGAAGCTAAAAACGACTGTCCACTAGTCCCGCTTACTGGCACATCCAGGGCATAGCCTAGGGCATTAGCTATTACTACTCCTAGCCGCAGAGAAGTAAAACTACCCCCGCAGTTAACTACTTCAATCTTTTCTAGGTCAAATAATTTTAAGCCTGCCTCAGTTAACAGCTGTTCAATACTGGGCAATAATTTCTCAGCTTGCTCACGATTACCAGGATAAAAGTTTTGAATTACTATCTCCCCTCCACTTTTTAGAGCTATCAAAACACCCGGCCGAAGAACAGTGTCAATAAATAAAGTATATTTTCCCATAACCCTATTGTAAATAATTCTGCTAAAAAAAGAAAGGCCCGTTGTAGTAATTAGCGATTAGGCTAACTAATACAAACGGGCCAAATAAATTTTACTTTATTTAATTTGAGCGACGGGTAGCATGCGCCAACCGCTGCTCTTTCCTCCCTTACTATTTATTGACTGGAGGTAAAATTCCAGCCAACCATCAGTAGGGATCCAAAATTCTGACCCAGACATGTCGGCCAGCTCATCATTAAGATGACCATAGCGGACCCTAACAGGATCGTCCGCTAAGGCCGACAGCGGGATATCAATCTCTCCCCAGCCTGAAAAAGAGGACAGCGGGAGAGATTGGTGGATAATTTCATGGGTGGGTGACATATATTCCACCCATGCTCCGCCATTAAAATTCTCTAACCGATCCAGGTTAAAAAATACCCTAATAGAATCGGTTAAAGCTGTAATACGCAAGGTCGCTGGAGGAGTATCACCCAGCAACCCTGGCAACTGTCCACCACCCCCAGTAGGTAATAACTGCCCACCCCTGAGGGCAAAACATAAATTACCTCCCTGCTGTGGAGGGGTGTTATGGACATAAAAGATGCTCCCTTCTATAATTGCCCAATTCCATTGGGTAGATGGGGCATCATAGATAAAATTCCCTCCATAATTGAGGAGAACTTCATCTTGGTCCCAGCAAGTGACGTCAACAATAAGACGGCCATCTTGCTGGTTGTTTACTAGCTGCACCCAGGAATAATTGGTGTTATTCACTGGGTTAACAATAATCACTCCATTGGACTCGCCTGTTATAAACGGGTTTCCTCCGGGACCATAACTATAAGCCTGGGTGGACAAACCCAGATGGTAAGTCCACTTACCAGAATTTTCCTGGTTGGATGATATTAAAATTAAAATATCATCCAATGCTGGAACCTCTGCGACATATACCCTCACATTTCGGGAGTAAGTGGTGCTACCCCCGTCGGCATAGGTTACCACCACCCTGGCCACATAGTTTCCCGCAGCGATATAACGGTGTTCCACCTGTGGAATATTCGTTATAACACTGCTGGTAGTGTCCCCGAAATCCCAAGCATAAGAAATTGGATTACTCCCCTCTGGTACTGTGACCACAAAAATGGTCATAATATTGGCCAAAAGGGAATCAGCCTCTCTCCCAGCTTGGCATAATTTTATACCGGGGATATTTTCTGGCTGGGTTATGGGCATATTAGAACATGCCGTAAGAATCAATAGACTCCCTACCACCACGCCGGCCAGAAAAAGCAAGAAACTTCTCTTTTTCATTTTTTTCTCCTTCGCCCCAAATTATCAGGGCATTTTATTTTTTTAATGTACTTGCTAGCTTATTACCAGCCGATAATCTACTAAATATAAATAATAAATTAACGGCTAGCGTCAAGCCTTAGACTTGAGATAGACCGTAAATTTGCAAAGTCCGATTGGTAATATCATGCCAGTTATATTCTGCCTTAATCCGGCGCTGCGCTGCCTCAACAAATTGACTAGTACGGTCTGGATTATCTAGGCACTCTCTAAGTTTAGCCGCCAAATCGTCAACATCACTACTCCGAAACGACCAGCCGTAATCCCCTATAACCTCTAAATTAGCAGGAATATCACTCACTAAAACTGGCACTCCATAGGCCATAGCCTCTAATAAAGCAATGGATAAACCCTCTGACTCTGATGGTTGAACAAATAATCTAGCTCCTCTAAATAATTGAGCTAAATCATTGCCTAAACGTTCGCCGGTAAAAATAATCCGCGGATCGTTTTGGCTTAATTTAATTAATTGGCTCGCATAATCCTCAGTGTACGCTTCATCGCCAACAATAACTAATTTACTATCAGTATCTAATTTCTGAAAAGCTCTTATTAAACAATGTAAGCCCTTATGCCTGACCAAACGAGTAACTACTAAAATGTATTTCTGCGACTCTAATCCTAATTGAGATAGAATGTCTGAATTAACGCTATCGTCGACAACATTTGCCCCGTTAGGTATATAGTTAACCTCACGTCCATATTTTTCCTTCACATAACTGGTCAAACCGCGAGAAACAGTAATGACTTCATCAGCTAAACGGCAACCAATAATCTCACCAAGATGGAGATAAAGACGAGCCAACCGCCCCCACTTTTTATTATGTTGATAATTCTGACAATGAAAAGTAAAAATTACTTTAGTCTTAGGTTTAAAAATTTTTACTATCCATAATAATGACGCTGGCCCAATAGCTTGAAAGTGTACTATATCGGCCCGGCGAAATAACACATCAAGAGTACAAACTAAAGTATGAGTAAAAGTATCTAGATGCTTGGTGGGACAACTGGGCCGACTAATTAATTTTACCCCCTGATATTCAGTTAATTTCCTATTAGTATAGTACGGTCTAGTATAGACAAAAACTTCCTGTCCATTCTTGACCAGGTTGGTGGCTAAGGCCTCAACATATTTTTCGACACCACCGCTTTTGGTGGGTATGCCCTTTTGTCCTATAAAATAAATCCTCATAACTAACTAAGCATTGTGCCTAAAAATTAATACTCTATTTGAAAATTAATACTATAGGTTCTCAGGCTGGTTTTGCCAGTTACTCTGATATCAGTAGGCCATGGATTAACAGTAGGATTAACCCCGCTAGCTATTTGTGGGACCGTAATTGTCTTCTGAAACCGACCCAAATTATCAGCAGCCACTGTTGATATAGCCTGAGGATTACTTAAAAATTTTACCTCTAAAGATTCGTTAGGTAAAAAGCCAGTACCGCGCAGCGAAATTTCACTCCCGACGGGCGCTCGATTTTTATCTACACTAAGACTCAGCGGTTCGGTATATACTGACTGCTCCGCTGATCGCTCCTCAGTAGAATTATAATTAGCCACCTTCTTTAGTTGATTATTTAGCACAGTTATAGCTCCATTATTAAAAATTACTAAGTGGTCATGGCCCTGCCAATTAACCGCCCTAAGACCCATTGACCAACTATCGCTCACCCCCATGTCTTTAACATAAGACCAAATGTCTGGCTGTAAATTAGCTTTGTTAAGCCGCACTACGCCAATACCGTCGCTAAAATAAAGTTGCTGGCCATCTGTGGAGGGTACAATATCATAACCATTAGTACCGGTAAACTTAAAAGTATTAAGTAAGTTGCCATTAAAATCAAACTGTTTAACTGCCCAGTCATCAACCACATAGATAGAACTAGTGATTGGATCATTATAAATCTGACGATTATTATTCTCTTTAATTGTTAAACTAACACTATTGATCCATTTTCTGGATTGCAGGCTATATATTTTAAGACTGGCTCCATCAATCGCCACTAAAAAATCACGGCTTAAAGTATAACTAAAAGGGTTATCTAATTTAACTGCCAAATTATCTACAACTTGTAGATTATTATTCCAAATCTTTACCCCCTTAGTACCGGCAGTAGTAATTTGCCCGCTGGATACAGCTACCGAGCTAAACCAATCCCAAGAATTATCCTTAACTTTACCGACCAATTCTGGCTCTTGTGGATTATTAATATTATATTTATAAAGATAGCGACCATTAACGGCATAAAGAAACAACTCGCTGCCTTCTTCATGAAAAACGCAGTTATAAAAATCGTCACCTGGCAGATAACCAGTTTTATCAGGGGTTAATTCAGCCAATTCAGCAATATGCCCATCGTTCACTTCTAGTATCTGCAAGCGACTCATATTAGTTGAGGCTATGAGCAAACGTCCACGATAATTGATGGCATCACCATCATAATATGGTTTAACCCGACCATAAGTAAAAGGCACCGCTATAATAGCAGCGGTTATTAAAATAAACGCTATCAGCCCACCAATTTTACCTAACTTTACTTTACTTTTAGACATAAAATATTAGAAATTAAAAACAAAATTTAGTCTTTTTAAAAGATTGCTTATCGTAACATATTCATTTAAAAATGTCAATGAAAATATTAAATCTTAAAATATAAACTAGCCAATATTTTTGAACCTACTTCCAGGTATCTCCGATTACCCTACATTTTAAAATATACCATTATTGATACAACCAGTTGTGATCTCCTATATTTAGTGGCATAATAAAAAGTATAAAAAATAATAAATATTACAATGAAGCAACCAGCCCATCTCTTAAATAATTCACCGGCATCAACATTATATTACAGCAGCAAGCATCGCGACTATTTGGCCAATATTTTTCATACTGATTATCATCAAGGATTAAGCCAGCTAGAGGCAACTCACCGCCTAAAACAATATGGCAACAACAGTATAACCACTAGTAGCATCAATACTTTAAAAATATTTATACGCCAATTTCAATCTGCCTTTATTTATCTTCTGCTAGTAGCCATAATTCTAACTCTTGTTTTAGGAGAAACCATGGATGCTTTAATGATTATTATCTTTTTAGTAATTAATGTAGCTCTAGGCTTTTACCAAGAATATAGCTCGGAAAAAACAGCCCGTTTTCTTAAAAAATACACCAGCAATATAACGCGTGTGCTGCGCGATGGTCAAATTACCGCTATTGTTAGCGAGAACTTAGTGCCAGGCGATATCATTATCTTAAAAACTGGCGATAAAGTTCCCGCTGATGTACGAATTATTAGTCAAAATAATTTAACAGTTGATGAGAGCATACTCACGGGCGAATCAGCTAACGTCTACAAAACTGAACAAACTGCTAAAAAAACTGCCATCAATTACCAGGAAGCTAATAATCTTTGTTTTGCCGGCACCAATATAATAAGTGGCCAAGCTAAAGCACTGGTACTTACTACTGGACCACAGACCGAGTTTGGTCATATTGCTAAACTAGCTGCCGAAACAAAAAAAATTAGTGATTTTCAAAAAGGTATCACTAAATTTTCTCACTTCATCCTAAAACTTATTGGCTATACTTTATTAATTGTCTTTATTATAAGCTTAACGGTTAAAAAAGGACAAATAAATATTCTAGATTTAATGGTCTTTCTAATTGCTCTCACTATTAGTGTCATACCCGAAGCCCTCCCTTTAGTTACTACTATATCATTATCACACGGCGCTAGACAATTAGCTAAAAAGAAAGTAATAGTAAAACGCCTCTCGGCGGTTGAAGATTTAGGAGGAATTGAGATTCTCTGCAGCGATAAAACTGGTACCCTTACCCAAAACAATTTAACTGTATATGATATCTATTCTAAAGAACCAAGAGCTACTTTATTGGCTGCCGCCCAAGCCTCTGCTTTTAATGAGCAAATGCTAGAACCTTTTGATATTGCTATTTGGCAAAAAATAACCCCAGCCGATCAATCTCTAATCAAACAAACTCTTAAATTAGCCGAGGAACCATTCAGCCCAACCATTAATCGCAATATTGTCTTAATTGAAGACGCCAATGGCCACCACATTATTACTCGCGGCGCTCCTGAAGAAATTATCGCCCATTCTCAGGGTTTAACGCCCAAAGAGCAACAAAAAATAATTGACTGGACTATTAAAGAGGGGCGCAAGGGGCGACGCACTCTAGCAGTCGCTAGTCAATCATTATCCGAATTTATTATTCAAGACACAAAAAATTTATCACAGGTAAACAATTTCAATTTTTTAGGGGTTATCTCTTTTGTGGACCCTATTAAGCCCAGTACTAAAGCGGCTATCAAAAAAGCTAAATCCTTAGGAGTGAAAATTAAAATTATTACGGGCGACAGTCTAGAAGTAGCTATAGCCGTAGCTAAGGAGATTGGCCTAATTGAACGTTCTACTCAAGCTATAACCGGCGCAACCTGGCAACAATTATTACCCGCCCAAAAACTTAAAGCTTTAAATAATAAAGTAGTTTTTGCCCGGGTAAATCCCGAGCAAAAATACGATATCGTTAATACCTTGCGACGTAATTATGCTGTAGGTTTCTTAGGCGAAGGTATTAATGACGCCCCCGCCCTAAAAATTGCTGGAGTCTCTTTGGTAGTTAACAGTGCCGCCGATATTGCCCGTGAGGCTGCAGATATTATTCTTATTAATAAAAATTTAAATGTTATCTTAGATGGTATTGAATATGGCCGTCGTGTCTTTGCTAATACTACTAAATATATCAAGGCTACTTTAGCTTCTAATTTTGGTAATTTTTTTGCCGTAGCCACCGCTTCACTACTGGTACCATTTTTACCGATGCTGCCAGTACAAATTCTACTGCTTAACCTTTTATCTGATCTACCGATGGTCATGATATCCGGCGACACGGTAGCTCCTGACGAGCTATTATCACCCCAAAAATATGAAGCTAGCCAAATAACTCATCTAGCTATTATATTAGGTATTATTAGCGCTATCTTTGATTTTGTCTTCTTCGCCTCTTTTCGCCCAGCTGGACCAGCCACCCTACAAACTAATTGGTTTATTGGCAGTGTTTTAACTGAATTAAGTCTATTTTTCTCCATAAGAACCAAGTCTCTGTTTATAAAAGCTGTTAAGCCACCACGGTCAATACTATTACCAAGTCTTTTAATATTAATAATTACTATTACTTTACCTTTTACTGCCTTAGGACAAAATTTCTTTCATTTTGTTCCTCCAACCGTTGCTAATTTATTACTAATAATAGCTATTGTATTTGTCTATTTCATCTGTTCGGAAGCTGGCAAATTATTGTATTACCGCAAATATAAAACTAATGGCTAGCTGTCCCCCTACTTTAATCCCTCATCCCATTAGTCCTTTTCAGCTTCTAGATAGTAGCCTGTGCCTCTATTGTAGATACCACCCAGTTTCCTCTTAACTTCCCGCAAGGGGAAAATTTCTAGATCATTATTGTGTGGCCCTTGGACTATTCGTTGGACATTAATAGTTTGGGCATAGTCAGTAATGAATTTTTTAAGAGCCTCACTAATAGTATTGCCATATTCAGTAGTATATTTAGTATTGGCCTCAATATTGTCAATTACCATAATAGGCTCGCCATTCTCACTATCTTCTCCAATAAAGGTCCAGCAGACTACTGTTGGGATATGTTTTTTCTCATCATATACCACTATATTCTGTATACCCAAGTCAGTTACAAAATCAGCAATAGGTGAAGTAGCTCCATGATAGGAACTATCTATGCAAATACAGCAGGGGCAATAATTGCCCAAATAAAGATCTTCAGTACTGCGCGAGGCCACAGTGACTTTCATATCTCGGCCGTTTAATTTAGTATCATCACCACCCTTATCTTTATTAAAAATATCAAGGATAGTTTCTCGGTCAATATTGTAATGCTGTAAATCTTCACCCAGTACCTCATTATTAGCTTGCAATAAAGCGTCAGTCCGATCAGGGGTTAAGACTGGAGCTATTAATTCCCGTAATTTAGCTTCATAGGTGTCAAAGAAGAAGACAAAGTCGGCAAAAGATTTCTGCAATTGAGCCGTGTTTTTTTGTAACTTGTCTTTCTCTTTTATTAAACTAGGCCGGTCAGTAATAGTGGCGAGATTAGCTTCGTAAGCAGCGCAAACATCATGTAATCTAAAAATATTATCAATCATTGATTGCGATCTAAAAACCATGCTCTGAATCTTGCTCCAAATACTAATAGTGGGTTTTAAGTTTTGAGCTTTAGCTTCTAGATTGGCTAGACCTTTCCTTATACCTTGCCTTTTAGTTTCGTCAGTCTCATGTTCTAGTTGAGCCTGAAGAGAGTCAATATTTTCTTGGACTGTTTCTATCTCTGGATTAGGGGTAGAGGCTTGCTGCAGTTCTGGCTTATACTCTGCTAAAATAGTAGTTAAAGATTCTTGGTAGCGGCTTAAAACTTCTTTAATCCGAGTAAGGGGGACAGTAACTTTTTCAGATAACTTAATATCTTCTGCTGAACCTAAAGTAAAATCAATGGTGCGGTCATAATTTAGCCATTGGTCAACATTAATGCCTCGTTTCTTTAATTCTTCTACAATCTGAGGGTTATTACTCAATGAGGCTAGCCGTTCCTGCATTAATTGTCTAAACTCTGGAGACTCTTTGTCTAGTGAAGGATGCTTGCTTAAAATATCTGCTTCCGCTTCAAACAAAGTTTTAATTTCTGTTTTAGCAATATTGTCAAATTGATGATATTTTAAGGCTAGACGGCTGCCATAACGAGGATTATCTTCAAGAGCTTTAAGTAAGAAAGGGTTATCGTTAATACTTTTTTCCATCTCTAACAACTTCTTGCCTTTATTTTGAAAAAGTTCGCTCAGTAATTCTGGAAAGTTAACTACTGTTTTAGCTAGTGGTGGCCAATTAGCAGCTAACCGTTCCCACAGTTCAGGAAAACTCTGCTGTATGCAACTACAAAATTCCTGAGGGGATAACTGAAATTTCTCTAAATTATTACTCACCACATTAGCGAAACCAGAATCAATGAGTTTATGGGCAATCTCTTTATGATCTAGACCAGAAAATTTATCTAGATTTTTGGCGACAGCCCCGCCATACTGAGACTCAATAAGTTTTAGGGCTATCTCTTTATGGTCTAGGCCAGAAAAATTATCTAGATTATTGGCGACAGCCTCACCCTGATGAGTCTCAATAAGCTTATGGGCAATCTCTTTATGGTCTAGGCCAGAAAAATTATCTAGATTATCGGCGACAGCCCCGCCATACTGAGACTCAATAAGTTTTAGGGCTATCTCTTTATGGTCTAGTCCGGAAAATTTTTCTAGATTATAGGCGACAGACCGGCTATCACCAGCCTCAATAAGTTTAAGGGCTATCTCCTTATCTAGTCCAGAAAATTTATCTAGATTATTGGCGACAGACCGGCCCTCATGAGCCTCAATAAGTTTAAGAGCAATCTCTTTATGATCTAGCCCGGAAAATTTTTTTAGATTGTTAGCAACAGCCTCACCCTTATGAGCCTCAATAAGTTTAAGAGCAATCTCTTTATGGTCTAGCCCGGAGAATTTTTCTAGATTATCGGCGACAGCCTCACCCTGATGAGTCTCAATAAGTTGCTGGGCAATCTCTTTATGGTCTAGTCCGGAAAATTTTTCTAAATTGGCAGCAACAGCCCAACCATCGCCAGCCTCAAAAAGTTTAAGAGCAATTTCTGTATGATCTAGGCCGGAAAATTTTTCTAAATTGGCAGCAACAGCCCAACCATCGCCAGCCTCAAAAAGTTTAAGAGCAATTTCTGTATGATCTAGGCCGGAAAATTTTTCTAGATTTTTGACAACAGCCCGGCCATCGCCGGTCTCAATAAGTTTAAGAGCAATCTCTTGGTGGTCTAGACCGGAGAATTTATCTAGATGGTTGGCGACAGCCTCACCATTACCAGCATCAATAAGTTTATGGGCAATTTCTTTATGGTCTAGACCGGAGAATTTTTCTAGATTGTTAGCAACAGCCCGGCCATCGCCAGCCTCAAAAAGTTTAAAGGCGATATCTATATGATCTAGGCCGGAAAATTTTTCTAGATTGTTAGCAACAGCCTCACCCTTATGAGCCTCAATAAGTTTAAGAGCAATTTCTTTATGGTCTAGACCGGAGAATTTATCTAGATTGTTAGCAACAGCCCGGCCATCGCCAGCCTCAAAAAGTTTAAAGGCGATATCTATATGATCTAGGCCGGAAAATTTGTCTAGATTGTGAGCGACAGCCCAACCATTACCAGCCTCAAAAAGTTTAAGAGCAATTTCTTTATGGTCTAGGCCGGAAAATTTGTCTAGATTGTCAGCTACTGCATCGCCCTGACGAGAATCAATAAATTTAAGAGCAATTTCCCGATCTAGACCGGAAAATTTGTCTAGATTGTTAGCAACTTCCCGTCCATAACGAGAATCAATAAATTTAAGAACGATTTCCCGATCTAGACCGGAAAATTTGTCTAGATTTTTGACAACTGCCCAGTCATCACCGGTCTCAATAAGTTTAAAAGCAATCTCTTTATGGTCTAGACCGGAAAATTTGTCTAGATTACGCGCCACAGCCTCACCCTCATGAGCTTCAATAAGTTTAAAGGCGATTTCTTTATGGTCTAGACCGGAAAATTTGTCTAGATTGTTAGCGACAGCCCAACCATCGCCGGTTTCAATAAGTTTAAGAGCAATCTCTTTATGGTCTAGACCGGAAAATTTGTCTAGATTTTTGGCGACTTCCAGGCCATAACGAGAGTCAATAAATTTAAGAGCAATTTCCCGATCTAGACCGGAAAATTTGTCTAGATTTTTGGCAACTGCCCCGCCCTCGCCAATCTTAATAAGTTTATGAGCAATTTTTTTATGATCTAAACCGGAAAATTTGTCTAGATTGTCAGCAACTTCCCATCCATCGCCAATCTTAATAAGTTTATGAGCAATTTCTTTATGATCTAGACCGGAAAATTTATCTAGATTTTTAGCGACTGCTTCGCCTTTATCAGCCTCAATGAGTTGCCGGGCATAATTTTTGTCTAGCTCGTGTTGCTCCTGTTGTTGCAAATTAATCTCATCTTTATTGTTTGGTTTGGATTCCAACCAAACATTTTTTTCTCTCAACATATATTTTAAAAATATTTTACCCTATAATTTTATCTCTCAGCTAACTATATATCAATAAAATTGGCTGACCACTTGCCCTTGTCCTGCTGAGTGGGTGTCATATTCTAAGTTAGTAGATAAATCAGGTAAACTTCCTTGCCATTCTTTTTCTGACCAACTATCATTAGCTCGCCACTGGCCAGAGAGTAATAAAAGCGGTGTAGTGCTCACCATATCATCAGTAGGAGTAAGGGATACATAAAAACTGGCCTGTTTCTTAATAGCATCAACTGGCCATTCAGCTAGGCGCCAGTTAACTTTATGGTTGGCAGCATCATAAAATAAAGTACCGCCCGTTAAACCAGCTTCACCCTGCCAGCTTACCTCCGGGGCTAATTGGGCAGAAAATTGGATATCACTCAAATGGCCACCCTGATTTTCTAAAGTCCAAGTTATTAAATAACTAGTCGGCAATCCTGCTATGGGCGGTAATGGACCAATACCTACTTGATCTCCTTCTGGAGTATAAAAATAGGCGCCAGCTGAAGCTTTAACCTCGCCGGCTACTTTAAAAGAAAATTGCTGATGAACTGCTGGCCAAAACTGTTGTCCTAAATAAGCTAATAGTTGACAGTCTATGTCTAGGCTCTTACCCTTAATTAATAATTCATCTGGCAAAGAAAGGATCAGGCTAGAAGTTCCTATTTCTTGAGGTGCTAATTGCTTTTCTAATATGCTGACGCTGGTTGTTGCTTCACTATCTTCTAAACTAAGCATTAAAGACCTATGGGTTTTAACTTCTTCACATTGGTAATGAATAGTGAGTGATTCACTGGCTAAATTTTTATAGCTAATCTCGGCAGTCAATTCTTTTAAGGCATCATCAATAACTTTGGAACTAAAAACCACTTGCCATTCTAAGGGCATTGTTTTAGGAGATATAGCTTTATGAACTGGTAAATTAAGATTGTCATTGATGGGAAGTTTTTCATAATAAACTATCAACCGCCATAGACAAAACAATAATAAAATAATAAAAATAAAACCTATATCTAAAACTAATAGCCAAGGGCGTCCAGTATAAAAACGTTTACAATAGGTCTTCCATTTTGTTTTAATAGCTTGCCACATATTATAATTATAGCACTTAATTAATTTGACCAACTAAAATTTCTCCTCGTCCATCGCCATCTAAATCATTAATCATCACCTCATAACCAGTTTTAGCTTCTTCCCGAAAGGCCTGAAACTGACCTAAGAGCTTGCCATAGCGGTTAAAAATTCTCACTTGGGGTCCACCGCCGGCACTAGCAACGGCCACAATTTCAGCCTCCCCGTCTCCGCTAATATCACCGATGGCTACCTTAACACCGCCCCGAAAATTTTTATCAAAAGCCAGCCACTCTGGAGTTAATAATTTACCTTCGGGCGAATAAAGCCTAATAACTGCTGGCATACCCCCTCTAGGTGTAACAGCGATAGCCATTTCTGTACTATTTAGCGGCCCAGCGGCTACATTAATACCGCCCCGAAAATTTTTATCAAAAGCCAGCCACTCTGGTTTAAGAAGCCGACCCCGATAATTATAAAAACGAACTACCGGCATAGTATTTTCACCTGCTCCAATAACAAGATCAGGTGTTTTCTCCCCTACTTGATATATTGCCAAACTTGGCCGCGATAAATATAACTTGCCAAAAGGATACCATTTATAAATAATCTGACCTCGTCTTGTTACCATTACTTCACTACGTCGATTAACTATCTGCTCTAAACTCTTATTGTTATCAATATCTGCTAAAATAACCTGGTCGCCACCCGCTAAATTAGGTTGATAAGCAAAAAATCCATTGCGTTCGCTTTGACCTCGCTGATTAAAAACTCGAACAAAACCGCCATTATAAAAAGTCTGACCCACAATATTTAAATTTCTTTTTAGTAAAATCAATCCATCATAAGGTTGAATCGCTAAATAATTTACAATCTGACCATTATTAACTAAAGTATCTTGGCTGCCCCGAATTTTTTCTAACTCCTCTTTATCTAATACATAAACTTGACGTTTATCAGTAGAATTAACCACTGCTACTCCCAGTTCAAAATCGCGACGCCATAGTCCAGGCTTAATTTTATTATCCTGGGGTGCTAATAAATTATAAGGAGAGGAAACTGGTTGCCCTAAATTAACTAAGTATTCATCATACCACCACAGCTGTTCATGGGCTTTATCTCCATAATCAAAAGAAAAATAACCATCTCCTAAAAGAGTGCTGGTAAGACCAAAGCGCATCTTTTGATAATCATTTTGTTTCCCGGCATTATTAGTATTAGCGTTAATAATATAAAGTGTTGGGGGATAATTTTGTCCTGGTAATTTCTGAAGATATTGTTCCATAGAGGCACTCCAAGTGCCATCGCCTTCCCAGGGGGCGGGAAAAGTTTCAAACATCCGTCCATTAATGTTTTTTTGATAGACTGGTAAAGAACTGCCATTAATAATCATTAGATTATCATCACCGATTGACTCACGAGTCTTTGCTAATAAATTAGCCAGGCCTTGCTGCCATAACCTATCAACTGACTCTAAAGAATCAGCCTGACCGTCACCGTTAATATCTAGACCATTTTGATTAAAGCGAGCCAGACTATTTTCAACCGTATCAAACATTAGGCCATCCCATTTGCGCCAATCTAGCTCCTGACTTAAAAATTGATTATTAGCCACCTGCCATTTAGGATTATTAATATTTACAGCATATAGTCCGGGCCACATTTCTACTTTTGCACCATTATCATCTCGTAGCCATAAATTTTCGGCCTCCACTGTTCTAAATAAACTATTTAAATTGCTACTCATAACCATCGCTGGATAGGTATAGGCTAAAATTAGGCCATCCGTTTTAGCTTTTTTATATTCACTAAAAAATTCTGGGAAGATCCATTGATAATCATTAGGTAAAATAAGCAAATCCCATTTTTTTAAATTATTAAGTTCAGCCGCTGAAACATCACCAAAATATTTAAGATAATAATTAGCTAACCGCGGATAATCACTTTTAAGCTTAGGGCTAGCCTGAACCTCAGTAGCCATGAAGCCACTTAATAATATAAAAATTGTAATAACTAAATAATATTTTTTCATACCCCACCTTCTATAACCTCATGATAAATATTCTCAATAGCCCGCAGATGGCAGTCCCAATTATATTTTTTAACTGACTCCTGAGCTTGCTGACTCACAATAGCCAAATCAGATTGCCAAGCTAAATTAAGGGCCTGAACCAGACTTGACACTTCGCCCGGCTGACATAGCCAGCCGTTATAACCAGGTTCAATAATTTCAGATAAACCACCAATTTTACTAGCTACCACTGGGCAGCCTTGAGATAAAGCTTCTAATAAACTAAGGGGCATATTTTCATACCAAATAGAAGGTATAACTGCAGCTATAGCTCCAGTCAATAATTGAGATATTTCCTCAGGAGTTTTCTGCCCTAAAAATTCCACCCGATGATTTAATCCCAGTTCCTGAGCTAGGACACGCCAATTGTTTTCCTCGGGTCCTGAACCAGCAATTTTTAATGAATAATCAGTTTGAGCTATCGCCCTAAGAAGAATATCTACTCCTTTTTCCTTAGACAATCGGCCAACATATAAAAAATAATCTTGCGGTTCCCGCTTTACTGGAGGTAAAAATGATACCGGGTTAATTACTACCCGCAATTTATCATCAGGCCAGCCGGCTTGCTTACATTTATCAGCCATAAAATAACTGGGCGCAATAAATAATTTTATTCCTCGCTCATAAGTATGACGCCATTGATGATAACTGGTCTCTATACTGGCTAAAAAACTCTGGCCTAGAGAATCCTTAAAACACCTCTCCTTAAAACAATGCCAAAAATGACCATCTAAACATTTCTCACAAATCTTTCCATGGTTAAGCAATGAATAATTAGGGCAAATTAATTTATAATCATGAAGGGTCATAATAACCGGCACTTGAGCTAGTCGCGCCGCATCTAAAATAGATGGCGATAGCTGGTGATAAATATTATGGACATGGATAATATCAGGCTTAAAAACCTTAATCATGGCCGTTAAACGACGCTTAGCGGCTTGGCTATATATAATCCGTCCTGGGGCCCGCAGACGATCCCATAAACTAGGTGTCTCAAAATTAATACGGCTCGGCCAATATTTAGACCAGGGATCATCTAAATTGCGCGGATCGTTCATGCAAAACTTAGCCACTTCATAACCAGCAGCTAATAATTTATTAGATAATTCCAAAAAATATTTGTCCGCCCCACCTCGTAAATAATTAAATTTATTAATCTGAATCACGCGCATAAATCAATTATTTAATAGGCTCTCATAGACCTCTTGATAACGCTGCCTCATTAAATCAGAACTAAATTGCCTTTCTATTACTTGGTGTAAATTAGCAGCCATTCTCCTAGCCATAGCAGGCTCATTAATTAACAATTTTAGTTTCTCTGCTAATTCTTCAGGACTATGAGGATCAAACCATAAGCCAAGAGTAGTGTCGCGCACTATTTCCCGATTGCTAGGAATATCGGCTACAATAACTGGCAAACCTACAGCTCCAGCCTCCAGTAAAGAAATTGGCAATCCCTCCCACCAGGAAGGCAAAACAAAAATGTCTAGCTGGCTTAGAAATTTTACACTGTCCTGCCAATCTACTAATTCCACTCGTTTCTCTAAACCCAAAGAGCAAATAAGCCGCTGCAATTTTTTCATTTCTCGGCCTATGCCAGCAATTTTAATTATAACATTATTAGGCAATTTAGTCGCTGCCCGAATAAGACAAGGCCAATTTTTTTGATATTCTAATCTTCCCAGACCGCCAACCACAATCTTTTTTATATCACAAGGCCAACTATCATTAGTAATGAGATAAGAGGGTCTAAATTTTTCTAACGGCACTCCATTATAAATCACCATAGCCTGGCTAGAGGTAACACCTTCATAACGCTCCACATAATCTAAAACTGTTCCAGACACTGCAATGATTTTTTCCGCCCATGGAGCTGTCAACCGTTTTAACCATCGCCTCAGCCGTCCTTCCGCCCGATTAATATTATGCTCTGTCCCAATAATATGAGGAACTCTAGCCAAATGACCAGCTAAGCGGCCATAAAAATCACCACCGAACAAATGAGTATGAAGAATGTCTGGACGATTTATTGTAAGCCACTTAATTAGACGCCATATACAAAATATATCTAATTTAAATTTTTTATGAAGTTTCACCACCTGGACATTAGCCTGAGTCAATTCTTCTTCCCACACTGGCGTTGCCGCATCTTTTAAGGTAATAACAAAAACTAAATAAAGACTAGCTGGCAAATGAGTTGCTAAATCTATCACCATTCTTTCCGCCCCACCCCCGGATAATTGAGGCAGAATATAAGCAATCTTAATTTTTTTCTGTAATGATTCGCTCATAATATTCTTCATAGCGGCTAACTGTCTCAGCCATAGTAAAATGGCTCATAACTTCTCTCTGTAAATTGTTAGCCCAAACACTTAATTCTTTAGTCCCGTCTCTTATAATTACACACTCTAACGCCTTGGATAGTGTCTCGGGTTGTATATTTTCTACTAAAAAACCACTATAGCGATGCTGTATAATCTCCTGCAGGCCGTCAGTAGCACTAGCAATAACCGGCACTCCAGCTGCTCCAGCTTCTAAGGCAACAAGGCCTAGCCCTTCCCACCGAGAAGGGATAATAAAAATATCTAGTTGGGAAAAAAATTGCCGCATATCTGAACAAGGCCCAATTAAACTAATTCTATTTTCTAGATTAAGACTCTTAATTAAATTATTAAGGTCGTCCTGAAGCGGCCCTGTGCCGGCAATCTGACACTGCCACTTAATCTCAGGTGGCAACTGGGCTAAAGATTGAATTAAAATATCAAACCCCTTTTGCTCCACTAAACGACCAGCACCACCAAAACGCCATAGTGATTGAGAGTCATAAGTTTTACTTGCCGAAAGCGGACGATAAAACTTAGTTTCATTAATACCATTATAAATAACCACTACCTTCTCAGGAGAATAGCCATAACGCCGGATAACGTCTTGACGAACCGCTCCAGAGACAGCAATAAGGCTGTCAGCAAAAGAATGAGCTCGCCTTTTAACCCATTGAAATAAAGATGGCTCATCATAATCTAAATTATGCTCTATTCCAATAATGATATGGACTCGCGCTAGACGACCAACCGGCCGATATAAATCAGCAAATAATTGAGTCTGCATAATATCCGGCTTAACCTCTCTTAAATAACGCCACAGCCTAAAAGCAATTTTGATTAGCCGCCCTAATCGTCCTATTTTATAAGGCGAGCGCTTATCACTAACTAACACTCTAAAAGGTATGCCAGCTGCTATTATCTCTTGCTGCCAACTGCTAGCCTCATTACTGGTTGGTTCCAGGGCACACCAATAGACCTCATAACGCCGACGATCTAAACATTTAGCAATATCAATCAATAACCGCTCTGCTCCCCCTATGGTTAGGCGAGGTGTAACTAAAACTATTTTGATGCGTCGTTTAATGTTTTTTGGATTCTCCATGCTCTAATAATTTAATAGCAGCTAAACTAATAGCCACTGGTAGCCAAACTTTCCCCTTATAATACGAGGTATTAAACAATTGAAATAATAAACCACCGCTAGCTCCTAAAATTAAAAAATCTAACCATAAATTTTGACGCCCATATTTCTGCCAGGCCTTCCACCAGTAAGCTAACAAACTAAAAGCCACCATTATTAAGGCTATAAGGCCGAGATAACCATTTTCCGCTACTACTTTTTGTAAAACACCATGTGAATCTATAGGGTCACCATATTTAGCCCGAAAACGTAAGTTATGATCCACTAAGGTTAAAAATTGTCCACTCCCCCAGCCAATAATGGGTCGCCCTTGTAGACTTTGCCAGGCAATTTCGGTCAACAAAACATGATTAGCAGTAGAGCCAAAATTAGCTTCCTGTAACTGGCTCATTTTTACCCATAAAGGCAAACTCAAGACAAATAAGAGCAAACCAGCTAATAGCCAACCAAAACGCTCTCGCGGCTTAGTTAGTAATAACCACATAAATAATAATTGGGTAGCTACTACTAGCCATGCCGCTCGAGAAAAAGTTAACAAGGTAATTAAGGAAAAAGAGACAAACAGTATTTGAGAACAACGACGCCATCGTTCATTTTTTTGCCAATAACCCCAGGCCAGGATAAAAAAATTAGTAATAATCAATAGTTCAGCCAAAAGATTGTGGTTTGAGCCCATCCACCATTGACCAAAAATAGCTATCGGCTGAGCGCGAAAAAAACTATTAGACCAATCCTGACTAAATAAAGAAATTAAACCAACCATACTGCTACCTATTCCTGCCATTAATATTCCATAAAAAGGCCAGCGCCAGTCACGCCAACTATTTAGCGCGTTAACAGGCAAAACTATATACAAGAGATAGACAAAAACAATAATACGAAAAAAGTATTTTAATGATTCCACTCTCCAGGGACTAAACAACGAACTAAATAAAGCCACTAGTAAAAAACATAACATTGGCCAAGCTAAGGGCCATTGCCATTTCCTAACTGCTTGTCCTATAAATCTTTGCCCCAGGCGGTAAACTAAAAAAAATATTGCTGTCAGTAAAATTAAAAAATCACTAATATTAAATTCTAAATCACTAATATAAAAACGCCAGTCTAATAAGGGTAAAGACAAAGCTGTTAAAAATAAACCAATATTGACCAGTATTTTAATAGGTTCCAATAGTTTTTTATTTGGACTTATCTCTTTTTTTGGGTCTGTTAGACTAATAATTTGTTTCATACCCTAAAAATGCCACAAAATAACAAGAAAGTCAAGCTTGTGTGGTAATGTGCACACACATATGGCGGTTTTCCAAAAACTATGCCAATATCTACAGGTATGTGTACAAAATTGCCAGTCAATGCTTTAGAAGAACGCTTAAGATGGGTAAGACCCATCACTAATGGCGA